>JGI26062J44793_1000001_pt1 | contig 155639 bp, 140 predicted proteins | sample MarorgKNORR_S2LV_3_FD_44793 | JGI IMG/M metagenome (IMG submission 44793)
TTAGATGGAGAAATCTATGATGCTTGTGAAGGCGATTGTAGTTAGTTAATATGATGGTGCCGGGAGCGGGACTTGAACCCGCGACCTTCGGATGTCTCAGACACTCAAAGCAGGCTGTTGCGCTCATGACTAGTTTCAACAAAAATCATATTTCTATCAAAAATTACCCTATGAGTCCGACGCGCTACCAACTACGCCACCCCGGCAGTGAGTCTGTCGAGTGACAACCACCATTTGAGTATAACCGTCCAACAAATGAGTATTTTTTGGAACTTGTTACATCAGTACACTTGATGAGTAGTTCGTTGTCGCAAGGACGTGGTCGACGTTGATACAGCCCTACGTGCTAACGCTTACAATGACCGTAGGCGCAAGTCTGGTGGAGACAAGAAAGACAGTAAGAATACGCCAAAAAAGATTGAAGATTTTGATCCTGCGGCTCATGCAGTAAAAGAAGTTGCTGACGCTTATTCGATGTGGCTTGTAATCATTTATGGCGCAATAGTTGCATTGGCTGTAAGATATCTGTTGATGCCTGAAATGGATGAACCTGGAGCCATATTATATCTTTTACCTTTATTATTGTGCGCGACTATAATACCTATTCATAAAATTATTATTCCTAGTAAGTACAGTGAATTATACACTAATGGAAATTGGTTCAGAGCCGTCTTCTTATTTATCTTCACTTGGCTCGCTTTTTCATTTATCGTTTCAAATCCACCACTTGCAGATATAGCGCCTCCAACTCTCGCAGGAGGAATTGATATTGAAGAAACGGAAGGTATTGAAGAAACATCATGGAAAAATGGAGTTTATACTATAAATTTGAATCAAGATACGGTTGATGTAGTCATGGGTATGGCTGTAAGAGATAATGTAGATGCGGATTCTGTAAACATAAATGCAGCAATATTCTACAGAGGAGAGATGATTGAAGAATTAGCAAATGGAACTGCCATCTCACATGTAGAAGAAATAGAGATGTTTGACTCGATTAATAATTGGACAAGAGGGAATAGAGTGAGCCCTCATTCAAGCGATGTAGGATTGGCTTGGGACTTAGGTACTCTAGACCCTGGAGAGTATACTATTGTAATCACAATGACAGAAGATGGTTCTCCTTGGGTAAATACGACTGAATTAGAATATAAGATTACAATTGCTCAAACTAAAGTTCTTTAATTCGAGAACAAATCATCGCAGTCATAGCATCTAGTTGTAGAGACTCACCTCCACCCTCTACCATTCTAAAATCTGTTTCAGCCATTACCTCAGTAACCCTTAGTTTCTGACTTTCATCAAAAAATGTTACGCTTCCTAACTCACGATGGAGTTGATTTACTAAATCAGTCCCTGCTAATCCAAACCTATCTAATAATTCTCTAAGTCTCCTTCTAGCTGGTTGGAAGCCATCTTGTTGACAAGCAAGAAAGTATCCATGTAATTCTTCTGGTGGAGCGGTCGCAGTAGTTTCATAAATTAATTCTCTAGTAACGTTACTATCTAAAGATGCAGCAACCTGTAATGAAGTAATAGCTTTCCTTAAGTCACCTAAGGACACATGAACAATTGCGTCCGCTGCCTCTGAATGAAGTTCAATTTTCTCATCTCTAGCAACATTAACAATCATTTCTCTAACTTGATCTTCGGGTAAAGGACGAAATCGGAATACAGCACATCTTGACTGTATCGGTTCAATAATTTTAGAAGAATAATTACATGATAGAATAAACCTACATGTTTCCGCATATTGTTCCATAATTCTCCTAAGCGCACCTTGAGCATCAGGAGTTAATGCATCGGCCTCATCAAGAAAAATTACTTTGAAAGTAGTACCAGGTACTGGAGCGGTACGAGCGAATGACTTCACTTTAGTTCTAATAGACTCTAATTTCCTTTCATCACTAGCATTCATTTCTAACATATTTGTCCTATAGCCTTCACCAAAAACATCCCTGGCTAGTGCTATTGCAGCAGTGGTCTTACCAGTTCCTGGAGGGCCTGCAAACAATAAATGTGGAAATGTACATTTCTCAGCATACGCTTTGAGTCTTTCAACAACTGCACGTTGCCCTTTGATGTCAACCACTGTTCGCGGGCGGTGACGCTCAACCCAAAGTTCACTCATAGCAAACTTACATCAAAGGCGGTTGTCCTTGAAGTTTTGTAGAGATGAACTGTAAAAATTAGTACCCCTCATCCGCGTTAGGAAACTCTTTACTACGAACATCTTCGATGTACTGCTTTACAGAACTATCAATTATTTTTCCTAAATCGGCGTATCTTCTCAGAAATCTGGGGCTGAAATCTTTTGTAATCCCTAACATATCATGTAAAACCAAAACTTGGCCGTCACAATCTACTCCTGCGCCAATTCCAATCGTTGGAATTGTTAGTTGTTCGCTGACTTTCTTAGCCAGTTCCGCAGGTATCTTTTCAAAAACTATAGAAAAACATCCGGCATCCTCTAAGGCCTTGGCATCTTCAAGTAATTTTGTAGCCTCATCTTGTTCCTTTGCTCTAACACTATATGTTCCAAATTTATAAATTGACTGAGGCGTCAATCCAAGATGACCCATTACAGGGATACCGGCTTGCTGTATTCTAACTACAGATTCAATGATTTCTGAGCCACCCTCTAATTTGACAGCATGTCCTCCAGATTCCTTCATGATACGTATTGCTGAATCAAGAGCAGTCTTGGAATCACCTTGATAAGTTCCAAACGGCATATCAACAACCACTAATGCTCTGTCTACTCCATTAATGACACACTGAGCATGATAAATCATATGATCCAAAGTAATTGGAACAGTTGTTTCATTACCTGCCATGACATTAGACGCTGAATCTCCAACTAGGATTACATCAATTCCAGCTGCATCGACTAGTCTGGCCAACGAATAGTCATATGAGGTTAGCATTGTGATTTTCTCACCACTCGCTTTCATTTCTTGTAATGTGTGAGTTGTAACTTTTTTTGCCCGACTAGATATTGCCATATACTCACCTTCGATATCTTCGAGCAAGATACATGCCTTCAATTAAACGCTTAATCAGTCACTAATCAAACTCTAATTCTTCAACGCCCAACAAGAACTGATCAATTTCTAATATACCATCCTGATTTTCATCTGCAGCATGGAAATATTCTCTGAGTGCATCTTCTCCTTCGCCAGGAAAACCCAAAGATTGCATCGCTGAGATAAATTCATTTAAATTCAGATGGTTATTTCTACCTATATCTGCTGCATGAAATGCAGCCCAACGTCGACGATGCTCTACTTCGTTAGGATTGGTAAATGTCAAGCGAAAAGTTTCCCAAGGAGTAATCTGTTTCTCTGTATGTTTTTTACCATATGAAATATAGATGATTAATCCGATTATAATAGCGGCCGTTCCGCCAATTACAGCCTTAGAACCCATGGCATAGATTAGAATTGAGCCTCCCAAGATTCCTAAAATCTGTACTATGGGGAATAATGGGGATTTCCATTCCGGTTGATACCAATGAGATTTTGCAGATGCACGTAGCACTAATACTGCAGCATTGATAACAATAAAAATCATGATATTAAATCCAGAAGCAAATTCTGCCACATCATGAACTGGCAGGAACATTATGGCAGCTGCCATCGATAACCCTGTCCCAACAATCGCCCAATGAGGAGTTTCATACTTACTATGGACATTTTCAAAAAATACTGGTAAAAGATTGTCTCGCGCCATGGCAAAAAGGAATCTAGATGCAGCCATTATACCAGCAAGTGAGCCAGAAAGAACTGTGATGGCTGCAAATGTTGCTGCGATAGTTGCAACAGTCTTACCACCTACATCTAAAGCAAAAATATAGATTGGATCTTCTCTTGCATGTCCACTTTCAACATAATTAATTGGATCAACTGTTATTGCCATTGTTAGAGTCACAAAGACATATAATAAAATGCTGAAAAGTAGAGAAATAAGTATTCCATAAGGTAGGTTCTTACCTGGTGATTTAATTTCACCACCTACAGCTGCAATTTTTGTAACTCCGATATATGAGACAAAAACTAGAGCTGCTGTAGACGAGAAACTATGCCAATCTGCTCCGAGTGATTCTCTGGAAATTGCGGCATCCCAATTTAATTCAGAGGTTGCTAATGCCCAAATGCAAACACAAAGTAAATATGAAACTGAAATCAGAACCACTGGTGTTTGAACTTTCTTAATACTCTTAGCACCCAGAATATTGATTCCTACAATCAAAGATAACATAATCATTACTGCAACATCAAGATTAATAGAAAATCCTAAAATCTCTTGTAAAACCCATAAATATGCTCTAAATCCAATTAACGCAAAGGCAGATTTAAGCATGAAATTAGCCCATAGGCCTAATCCAGATATTGTACCTATAATAGGACCGAATGTTTTTTCGATATAGACATAGGCACCACCAGATGAAGGCATTGCAGATGCAAGTTCAGATTTGGAAATTGCTCCAGGTAGAATAACTAATCCTGCAAATAAATATGCCATCCATATACCACCAAGTGGAACTTCTCCTCCACCTAGTTCCATCATTGCTAGAGAAGGAAGAACGAAAAGCCCACTTCCTAACATTGCAGATAATGAGAGAATAACTACAGAAAAGAGGCCCAACTTTCTCTCTAAAGTTTCAGTGACCCTTTCAAAAGGCTGTAAAACTATCCCTAAAACCTCAGATGGAGAAAGTCTATCCATATATCTCCGAAAGATGAATGATAGTTGAAGTTTTGTCTCCGAAATTATAATGTTAGAAAGTGTTGTAGCGTTGACAAGATGAGGGCGATTTCAATCATTTTGGTATTGATAATGTTGACTGGTTCATTCACTGGTTGCCTTTCTGAATCAGAAAAAACATCCTCTAGTGATGATGAGGATTTGACCCCTCTAAGGATTAATCATATTCAAATGAAGGGAACTCATAATTCCTATCATTTGGCTCCGATAGGACCTACAATTAGGGCTTATGATTATTCACATGACCCTCTAAATATTCAAGCGGAAGAGCAGGGAGTGAGACAATTTGAGATAGATGTTTGGTGGGATGCTAGAGGTCAGTTGTATGTATATCATAATCAATATGACTCGAGATCAAACTGTATTACTCTTGAAGAATGTCTGGGCACTCTATTAGATTGGTCAAATCAAAATCAAGAACATGTGCCATTAATGATTTGGATAGAACCTAAAGAATGGATTGAGCAAAGTACTGACAATACAATAGTAATTGATTTACAAAATATGCTAGAAAATATTGAGCAAGAAATAATCGAATATTGGCCTCGAAATAAAACTATTACACCTGATGATGTAAGGAATGGGGCCGAGACTCTCTCAAGAGCAGTTATGGAAAATGGTTGGCCTTTACTCGAAGATTCTAGAGGTAAAGCAATGTTCATCCTACTCTCTAGTGGAGACTTGAGACAGAGTTATTTTGAACAATATCCGGGATTAAATGGCTCCAGAATGTTTACAATGTCTGAGCCAGGTAGTTCAGAAGCCGCTATTTTCTCAGATACTGATCCAATCGGTAATGGAGATGAAATAGAGGCTCTAGTCAGAGATGGTTTCATTGTTAGGTCTAGAGCAGATAATGCCGAAGATGGAGAAGCAGATAATAATGACACTACTAGGCTACAGGCTGCTATTTCAGTAGGTGCTCATTCAATCTCAACAGACTATCCAGAAGAAGTTGATGGGATTGATTATTGGGTGGAAATACCCAATGGAAATCCAGTAGCTTGCAATCCTATTTCTGCACCTAATGACTGTACTCCTGAAAGAATAGAAGATTTAGCAAATTAGTTTTCATGCCTTTGCAATTACCTTTAATTCAACAGCAATTGGAGTTGGGAGAGCTAAAACTGAGCAAGTAGTTCTAGAGGGTAAAATTTCAGAAAAATATTCTGCATAAACCTCATTATAACCTGCAAAATCCCTATCCATATCCACAAGCATGGAATATACGTCTACAACATTTTCTAAACTTGAACCATACTCTTCAAGAATAATCTTGATATTTTCTATTACTGAACGAGTTTGAGCTTTGATATCATAATCTAGAGGATTACCATTTTCGTCTTTTATTGGACCACCAGGTATCTCATTAGTCACTGGTTTCCTTGGGCCAATTCCACTTACAAAAATTAAATCACCCACTCTGTGAAGATGTGGATAAGCACCAACAGCAGAGGGTCCTAATTCGGACTTAAATGGTCCATTATTTGTAACAAGCTTGCCAGCGGTTTTCTTTCCAACTACACCACCAACTATACCACCTACTGGTCCACCAACAGCTACACCCGCAGCAGCACCCATTGCACCTCCTGCAGAACTGAGAAATGATTTCCCATAATCATTATACATTTTTTCTACAATTTCTTGAGGAAGAGATTTTATTTGTTCGACAAGATGATTTCTGGCCTCAGAATCAGTTACTTGGTCAACCTCATATATCCATTCTAAGAGTTGTCCTAATTTACCCTCATCAAATTCATCTTCGGACATCAATCATTCCCCTTATTTAGGACATTTCTATCACCTTGATAGTATTCTACATCATCTTCATCAAACTCTTTGTCTCCGAATGATCCAGAAGATGGAGTCAGTTGAATAACGGCCCCTCCGGAACCATGTAATGCTTCGTAAGCCAGTACTTCTCCCTCGTAATTATTGTGTTGTCCCATCGAAGCGGCAAGCCACCAGGCTGGCTTGTATGCTACTACCTTTTGAACTCTGATTTGGCCATGAATTTCTCTACTTAGTTGGCTTAAATCTTCCAATCTACCATCCGCAAAGAACTCAAGTATTTTTTCGTTCCATTCATTGTCTTTAGAACTGTGAATTCTATCTTCAGATGGATCAATGTGTTCAGTGAACATTCTATTGGATAAGCTAGAAACTACTACGATCACTGCTTTCTTACCTTGACTAATTAAAGCATCATTTGCTGCTTTACCTAAAACAATAGTTTCTGAACGATTTGCATACATATTACTTGAAACAATACATGCAGGAATTCTATTGTCAGGATTGAGTAAACTAAGAGCAACTACTGATCCTGTATCTATCGGAAAACCCTCATACTCTACAGTTCTAGCATGTAGACCTCTTTTTTCTGCTGCCGAACAATACTCATAAGCAAAATCAGTATCTATATGGAAGTTATATGGCATACTACCAAGATAATGGAAATCATCATCAACATGAGTCCAAATTGATTCTTTGAGTGCTTGAATCTGATGCCCTACAACACTTGGCCATGTGGTTGAATAGACCANAATTATATCTGCATCTGATTCTTCTATTCTTTTTCTGCATGTATCAAATGCAGCACGTAAATTTGCGTATCCAGGATTTGCATCTGGCGAAAGTAAAGGCTGAGGATGGGGTGGGACATAAAGTCCGAAAAGAATTTGTGAATCTTCACTCATTTAATCACCTTAGAGTACTAACTCCCTAGTTTCATTATTTGGATCCCAGCAAGCTATACAATTACCAGTTCCAATAACTGATTGATAACCATAAATTTCAGCAGGATAACTTGGTACACCCATGGCAGCCATCATCCAGATTAAGCCACCTGCTTCAGTTTCAGCAATGGTCTGTTCAGTATACTCTGGCATAATATCGACTACTTCTTGCATCTGACCATTCCTGAACATATCAATAATTTTCATATCCCAAACATACTGGCTATGATTGTAAATATGTTCTCTACTCATATCTTCTGGTAAGGGCGCTTCAGTTACAAAATGACGATGACTGAGACTGTGGCTACTAACTAAGACTACTTTCTTACCACTTTTCTCAATGGCCCTCATACAAGCTTCTCCCAATGCCTTGGCTTGTTCAATCATAACTTCGTTAGAATAATAGTGAGAATTACGATTACTTGATATTGTAACTATAGGTTTGTCCCAACTAGGATTCAATAAATGACATGAAGTTATGGTTCCATAATCTACTCTGAAATCTGGATTTCTCATCATTTTAGTAATTATTCCGGATTTTGCGGTTTCTTCATGCATTGCTTCGGCTAATTCAACATCAACCTTGAGATCATAATTATATCTAAACAAATTAGGGAAAACTGGATCAACTGATTTCGATTTAAATTCTGGAAGACCTAGGAAATGTGTTCCAATGTATGTTTGCCAATGTGGAGTGAAAATTACTATGGCATCATAATCAATTGTTTTCAATTTTCTCGCTAGTTTGGCATAACCCCAGCGAAGAGTTTCCCAACCTCCCTCGCTAAAGGCCTCATTTTGAGGTGGGTTCTCTGCATAAACTAGATGCGGAGGGTGCGGTGCAAGACATCCAAGTACAATTTCGCCTTTCGACATGTTTGAGCGGAGACTATTCTTATTGATGAATGAGACGTAAGAGACCATTCAGAGTATTATATGCTAGATACGGGTCCGGCATATCATGAAGTGGGAGTCTGCTCCTCTATGGCCAGTGGCTATTCCCTCACTAAGTGGTTTTATTCTAGCATTCATCCCATATCTTTTTGAAATAGATTTTTTCACTAGAAGAAATCTTTTATTTCCAGTATTTATTTTAGCTATTTTAGGCTTATTTTGTTTTCTTTTATCAGAAAAATATGGGAATAAAACAGAATTATACATAGGGTATCTACTAGGGTTGTTATTCTTCTATTCGTTTAGATTCTTCTTTGGATTTTATGGTATAGCAGTGGTTATTTTGACTTGGCTGGGTCAATCAATGTACCTTTGGCAATATAATTTCCCTCCATTTAGAATTGGTATCTGGTTAGCATTAGGATCGATGTCAGGATTGTATATCGGTGGAATAATAGCATTCAATATTTTCTAATATCTACGATTGTAAAAACCTTCTAAAACAATTCCAGTAATAATGAATGCAGGAAAACTTACCAGAAACCCAGTATAAATTAATTCATCATCAACATAATTCGAAACTATTCTTACCTCCCCTATAGAATCCTCTTGAATGTTATCAGAAGATGATAATCTTACCAATAAAATATTGACATCGAACAAATTATCCGGAATAATTGTCAACTTCAAAGAACTATTAACTTCAACTACGGATAAGTTCCCATATGAAATGATTTTATTCCAATTAAAAATACCTTTCTCAGCATAATCTTCAACAAAGTCTCTCTGAATCAATAGTACCTCGACATCATAATCTCCTACATTGTAAACATCTACAATCACAGGGTCCCAAAGACTGTGCACTTCGATAGTGTCCAAGTTTATATCACCTACTCCAAATCTCATATTTGCTTCATCCTCATCCGTTCCAGAACCGTCAATTACGCCGACTACTAACCATGTAGAACAAATTAATATAATTAATATTGAAGATAATACTTGATTTCTATCTGGAAGTAAAGAAATCAAACCATTCTCAGTTCTAGCGCGGACTACTGGTTGAACAGCATGAACAAATGACGATGTTATTACAGCTAAAATAATTCCAGGAATTATATCAACAAACCAATGAATACCTAAATACTGTATCGAAAATAGATAAATTATTACATTAAATTGAATGAAATAATCAAACTCTCTATGTCTCCAGTCTTTGAAATCTATACCTAATTTTCGACAGTGCAGTCTATTGATGATTAGTAAGCTGATTGGTAAACCTACATGTAGACTTGGTATTGCATTATCCATAGGGTCGTTATCGGTGAAAAAGGCAAGAGTAAATGAGTCATGATATAGAAGTGCATCCATATCAGCGAGATAGGTAGATGTTACTTCGACATTGAAAAATAGGTAAAGGGGGACGCTTAGTAGATAAATTACAAAATAATTCAACGCAGCCTTATCTGCCATAATTTCATCACGACATAAAATGTAGTACATTGGTGAAAACCATATCATGAATAAATACATGAATAAATAATGTCCAGATAAGAGATTTGTTAAAGTATCATTTAGAAAAAACTCCTGTAAATGATTTGTCCAATCTCCCTCCAGTTCATATATCCAATGTGTGAATCCTCCAACTCTGGCCTTCATTGGTTCGTTATGATAGTCGATAATTGCTTTGTAAAAAAACATTAACAAATATAGTAGAATATGCCACCAGTATCCCTTTTCTTTGATTTCTTTTGGTATATCTGCCAGTGAAACACGTCTATCTTTTTCATCTCTTGTCAAGAAATAATGTATTGGTAAAGTGAAAAGTAATAGAGCCCCCATAGAAGTTCCATAAGGTCCAATTGGCCAATTCATTAGGCATCCTGCGCACGACAATGATTCATCAACAATGCGGAAGTGGAAACAACTTTTATGCTAATCCTGTCATGAATATAATATGGATGGACATCAGATATGGATGAGAGAATGTTCCAAAATCAATTTCGATGCCAGACCGAGGAGATATAAAGAGGGCACAAGAACATCAGAAGACGCTGCGAGACAGCTGCAATGTGACGTATCTCATATTGCTAAATCAATAGTATTTCAAGGTCGAGAATTAGCAATTATTGTAATCACTTCCGGCTCCAATAGAGTTGATAGAAAGAAGAAACTGAAGAGAATATTGGGGTATAAACCCAGTCAAGCCACACCCGAATATGTTCTAGAAAAGACTGGATATGAGGTAGGAGGAGTTCCACCTTTCGGGCATCTTAAAGATACAAAAATAATCATTGATGAAGACTTATTCAGATATGATCTAGTCTGGGGAGCTGGAGGGACTGCAGATACTGTATTTCCAATTACTCCACATGAACTTAAAGAGATTAGTAACGCAGAAATTAGAGATGTGAAACAGTAGTGATAATATGGTCATAAATGAACTTATATCGGCAGCTGAAAATCTAAGAGATGAAGTTGAACCATTGGGTAATTTATTAGTAGAAAATGGTTTAGTAGATTATTCCTATAATCCACTAATTTATGCCTGGGAACCACATAAAGCGTTCATCGAATTAGGTGGTTCAAAAGGTGCAAAAACACTCCTATTAGGGATGAATCCAGGCCCTCACGGGATGGGACAAATGGGTATTCCTTTCTCAGCAACCAGTGTTGTAAGAGATTTATTAGGAATAAAGGATTTAGAAGTCTTACAACCAAAAAAGATTCATCCAAAAAGACCAGTAACAGGTTTAGATTGGCATAAAGAAGAAATCTCGGGAACTCGAATATGGGGCATTTTAGAAGAATACTATGGCAGTTTAGAAGAAATCTTTTCCAATATATTCATCGTTAATCATTGTCCATTGATGCTTTTCACTGGAGAAAGAGGAACAAACATCACTCCTGATAGAATATCTGGAGAGATAGTAAAAGAATTACTTGAAAAATGCGATGAACACTTAGTCCAAGTTGTTGAAATTATGGGTATTAAGAGAGTGATAGGTGTGGGTAGATATGCTGAAAAAAGAGCAAAAAAGGCATTGGAACATTTGGATGTGGAAATTGTTACCTGTTGGCATCCTTCTCCAGCATCCCCCTTAGCTAACAGAAATAAAGGAAGAGATTGGAAAGAAAATATTAGAAATGTTCTACCAAAAAATAGTACTTTAGTGTAGTAAATCATACTAAGTTCCAATTACTACACTAGTAAACAATTAAGTCAAGATATCCACTGTCAAGTCTCATGTCTGCTATGACAACACCCGAATACCTGATGGCAAATGCAAAGAATTATGGAAATGAAACAGCAATAACTACTAAAGGTTCTAATGGCGAATGGAACGATATAAATTGGTCTGAATTTCATGATCAAACTGCTTCTGTAGCAAAATCTCTAATTGCTATGGGATTCAATGAAGGAGACAAATTAAGTATCTACTCTTACAATAGAATCGAGTGGTATACATCTTACCATGCTGCTAATATGTGTAATGGGGCAGCGGTTGGAGTTTACCATACATGCTCTCCTGAAGAAGTTGAGTGGGTTGTAGGAAATTCAGATTCAAAAGTTGTATTTGTTGGAGATAACCCAATGGATGGAGGCAACAAAGAGAAAATGTGTGCTTACAGATTGCATGAAATAATGGATAAATTAGACAAGGTAGAATGTGTAGTAGTAATGGATGGAGTAGATATGCCGGAACATCCTAAGAGTATTTCTTGGTCGGATTTCATCAACAAAGGTGCAGATGTCGATTATTCAAAAATTGAAGAAAGAGTCTCAAGTATTACGCCTGATGATACTTTTTCATTGATCTATACATCTGGTACTACTGGAAATCCAAAAGGAGTAGAATTAAGCCATGACAATATTGATTTCGAACTTGCTGAAGTTTGGAAATTACAAGAATTCGAAAGAGGATGGAAATATGTTTCATGGTTACCATGCGCTCACGTTTTCGGCCAACTAGTAGATTGTCATGCACATATTAGATGGGGGCTTCATATGACAGTTGTAGATGCACCATTGAATGTAATTGATGTTGCAAAAGAAGTACAGCCTCATTTATTCATTGGAGTACCTAGAATTTATGAAAAAGTATACAGTAATTTAGTTGCGAAACTTGGAGGGAAGATAAAATTGGCTAAAGTTCCGATTCTAGGTGGAATAATCAAAAATAAAGCAAAAGAAGCGATTGGAATGTCTAATTGCGTATATGCAATTACTGGTGCTGCACCTATTAATCCAGATATTCTAAGATTATTCCATACACTTGATATTCCATTATATGAGGGATATGGAATGACTGAAACTACAGCTGGTGCAAGTTTAGGTTACAAGAAAAATCATAAATTTGGTACTGTTGGAAAACCATTTAGCGGCACAGAATTAAAGATTTCTGACTCAGGAGAGATTCTATTCAGAGGAAGGCATATCATGAAAGGATATTACAAAAATCCTGAAGCAACCGCAGACACAATAGATTCCGAAGGATGGCTACATTCTGGAGACAAAGGTGAAATAGATTCAGATGGATATGTAAAAATTACTGGAAGGATAAAAGAATTGTATGTGAGTTCTGGAGGCAAAAATATCGCACCTCTCGTGATTGAAGAGACTATGAAGTCAATTCCAATGGTTTCTCAATGTATGCTAATTGGCGATGGAAGAAAATATTGTAGTGCTCTATTCACATTAGATGTAGGAGCTATTCTGAGAGATAAACATGGCATGGATCCAGCAAAAATACCAAAAGATCCTGCAGTTCAAATCTCAACACTGGAAAGTTTAGGAAAGACTCTGTCAGATTATACAGATAGTGAAGAAATTCATGCGGAAATGCAGGCACATGTTTCAGAACTAAATGGACAATTTAGTAATCCTGAACAAATTAAGAAATTTAAGATATTACCGAGAGATCTTAGTGTTGACTTTGGTGAGCTGACTCCGACTCTAAAAATCAGAAGAATTCAAATTAGAGAAAATTGGGCCACTGAGATAGAAGCAATGTACGAAGGCGCTTAAAAATCTGTGATATAATGTCTCCGGAGGCCTGGATTGCTCTTGCAACCGTTTTTTGCTTGGGAGCAATGAGTCCTGGTCCTTCTCTAGCAGTTGTTTTGCGAAATACACTCTCCGGAGGTAGAAGACAAGGAGTAATGACTGGAATTGGTCATGGACTTGGATTTGGGATATATGCATTCCTCGCGGCGGGTGCTTTTGCTACTGCAATTTCAGTACATGAAACTGCAGAAACAGGATTGAAGTGGGCAGGGGTTTGTATCTTAATTTGGCTAGGTTATACATTCCTCAATCATGCTCGAAAAGGTCCAGCACTTGGAAATGATAATGAGAATTATAAAAATGATGATAAACAGGGATTCATACAAGGATTTTCAATTGCGATATTGAATCCAAAAATTCTAGCTTGGATGCTAGCTTTGTACACGCCATTTATTGAAAATAATGTTAGTCTCGAGACTCTGATTGGAATGGGAGCATTAGGTATGATGATTGATGGAACTTGGTATGTGGCAGTAGCTCTTGTACTAACAACAGGAGGGCGAGTTGAGAAGTTAAAATCTGTCTCACATATTATTGATGGATTAATGGGGATACTAATGTTTTTCTTTGCTGGATTAATGATTAATGGCGTAATTTAGTATTATTTTTATATATCCCAGAATAAGAAACTAAGAAAAATCATTGAAAAACAAAATGAGAAAGGGGTTACAAAAATTCCACCTATTAGTCCAAGGCCGAGTGACTTCTTTTTTGTAATAAAGCTCCAAATAATCATTGCAAGATAAGCAATTGGGATGAAAAATGGAATGATTTCGAATAAAAATAGTGAAGACTGTACGTCTTCATCACCATCAACATAAATATCATCTATTTGTGAATCAAAATTCGTTGCATAGGTCATTATTCGACCTTCTTTTTGAAAATAGAAATCATAACCTTGTAATGATTCGTAACATTCCATTGGATACCATAATTCACCATCATCGGATACAACAAACAGATCAGCTTCATAAAGGTCCATATCGAAATAACAATTACCGTAACCATCCCAATTGTCGCTATAAAAACTAAGCGATGTATAGAAATAATAATCATTACTATCAATTTCATACAGACTAAATGATGGTATGTTAAAATATATTTCAGAAGTTTTAAGATCTTGATCATCTATAGTAACTGAACCATCGAAATTGGGTTGATATTCACTATCATAATACCAAGTATCGCTTCTTTCTTCGAATGATAATATCATGAAAGACATTAGGAAACTAGCAATTATGGGGATTAATATTAATCCAATTAAAAATTGAGAAACTAAGAATTGATTAGGATCTTTCATTTCAGGTAAGTTGATTGATTGGGAATCTGAAAAACTACTCACATCTCCAGAAAAAATATTCTTTGGATTATCGATGGAATTTTTAGATGATATGTCTTGGTTATCAGATTCCCACCATGTTTCCTCATTAATCATATTGAAATTCTCCCAATTATAACATTACATATGGTAAATGGAAAAGTAGGTCTAAAACAACAGCGAGAGCTCTAGCCTCTGATTTTGAGTTTTCATGCCTACCTTCAATAGGGGGAGATAATCTCTGTAGTTCCCCAGAATCAAACCAAAATGAAGAACATTTAGTACAGCCGTCTATCTCAATTAGTTCAGTTAAAGAGCCATCAATTTTTCTGAATGCAAAGTCTCTGACTTTCATATCGCTATCGCAAAAAGGACAACAAATTTCGGTCTTTGTTCCCTCATCTTTGAATCCATCATGCATTGATTCTAATTTTTCACTACAAATCTTTGAAGATGCTGCATTTGAGTTAAGTGCTAAACCAGCACAAGTGGGGCAGTGAAATATGCCATTACGAGAAAAAACAGATTTTCCGCTATCAGCAGGAGATACAAGTGGAGTTCCATCTCTTGGACACAACATAATACTCTATCTCCAATTCTGCGAGTAAATAATACCTATTCAATGCTTACCCGGATTTCAACTCAAAAGTTAATAAAATAATAAAATTAATCAAAAAATGAATATTTTTTAAAAAAAAATGTCATAATTTACAATCGGCGCATTAAATGGGGCACGCATTGTCGCAAGTACATGGAAAAGTCTGCCGAGGTAGGTGGAACTCCGCTAAGAATCATTACTGCGGCGGCTATTTTTGATGGCCACGATGCGGCTATAGGAATTTTCAGAAGGATATTTCAATCTATGGGATGTGAAGTTATTCATCTAGGTCATGATAGAGGTGCAGATGAAGTCGCCAGAGCCGCCATACAGGAAGATGCGCATTGTGTAGCAATTACTTCCTATCAAGGTGGAGCGGTTGAAATGTTCACACATACTAAACAAATTTTAGATGATTCGGGATTCGGTCATGTTAGCTTAGTAGGAGGAGGAGGGGGGACTATTCTTCCAAACGAGATTCAACATTTACTCGATTCTAACATTGCAAAAATATATTCTCCCGAAGATGGAAGAGAATTAGGACTAACTGGAATGGTATCAGATGCTATTGAAAGGGCATCAAAAAACAATTTACTTGATCCAGTAAGATTTGAATCGTTAAAAAATCCGATCACGGCAAATAATCATGCTTCAGTTTCAAAATTATTAACATTAGCAGAAAATGCCGATGAAAAAATATTCAATAAAGTTCTAAAGAATGTGAGATCTAATGACGGACAGGACTGCCCTGTAGTTGGTCTAACAGGAACTGGAGGTGCAGGAAAGTCAAGTCTNACTGATGAACTGATGTTAAGAATTCAAAGAGATAATCCTGGAACTAAAATCGCTTTACTTGCTACTGATCCAACCCGTAAGAGAACCGGAGGAGCTTTACTTGGAGATAGAATTAGAATGAACTCATTATCAGATGAGAATCTTTTCATGCGCTCATTTGCTAGTAGAGATAGCGGAAGAGAGATTGCGGATTGTATAGGTCGCTCAATTGAAGCTTGTAAAGCAGTAGGATTCGATTTAGTAATTGTAGAAACTAGTGGTATTGGTCAAGGAAATGATGCAATTACGGAAGTTGCTGACCTTTCATTATACGTCACTACAAGGGAATATGGTGCACCAAGTCAATTAGAAAAATTAGAGATGTTGGATTCGGCAGATATTGTTGTTCTGAATAAATTCGATAGACCAGGGGCAGAAGATGCTCTGGCAGAAATCAGAAAACAATTCAAGAGAAATAGGGAAATGTGGGATGCAGATAACTCTGACCTGCCTGTTGTACCAACAATTGCTAGTCAGTTCGCAGATGCAGGAGTCGACCAATTGTGGCAGAAACTATGTATCTTGCTAAATGAAAAATATTCAAAGACATTTTCTGCAGCTGAGCCTAGATTAGGTGAGGATGGTCTCCCACATAGATCTTCACCAATACCTCCAGAAAGACAAGGATACTTGGCTGAAGTATCAAGTACTATCAGAAATTATCATTCTAGAACTGAGGAGATATCCTCTAAAATGCGTTTGGTTCAACAATTAGAGGCTGCTGCAGAACAGATGTTATCAAAGAAAAATAAGACTGCTGCGGAAGGACTTAAGGAAGAAGCTGAAACTATTCGTTCAGAAATTCCAGAGAGTGCTTGGGAAAGTTTAGATGAATTTAGAATCAAAGCTAAAGAATATCGCTCAGGAGCAACCAGTTATACCGTTAGAAGTAAAGAAATACCTGTAAAAACAACGAAAACTACGCTTTCAGGATTAGATATGCCAAGAGTTGCTTTACCAGATTATAGCGATTGGGGAGATACGCTGCAATGGATTAGGAAAGAAAATATGCCAGGTTCATTCCCTTATACAGGAGGAGTTTTTCCTTTCAAGAGACAAGATGAATTACCAGTTAGAATGTTTGCTGGAGAAGGTAGCGCTGAAAGAACAAATAAAAGATATCATTTCCTTTCTAAAGACCAAGATTTTAATAGATTATCTGTTGCATTTGATTCCCCTAGTTTATATGGTAACGACCCTCAAGAAAGATTGGATATATTTGGAAAAGTCTGTGAGAGTGGTGTGTCAATAAGTACTGTTGATGAAATGGAAAAATTATTCGAAGGATTTGATTTATGTGCCGCGAATACTTCAGTATCAAAAACAATCAATGGAAATTACTGGTGGCATCTTGCTGCTTTCTTTAATGTAGCAATTAGACAACAAGTAAATATTTTTACAGAAGAAAACGGACGAAAACCAAATAAGAAAGAATATACTAAAATTAAATCTAGAACTCTTAGTACTGTTCGAGGTACTGTACAAGCAGATCAGTTGAAAGAGTCTATGGGTCAGAATACACTAGTTTTCAATCTAGATACTGCACTCAGGATGATGGGAGATGTTGCAGAGTTCTATGTTAACAATGAAGTTAGAAATCATTACTTTGTTTCAATATCAGGATATCATATAGCAGAGGCAGGAGCGAATCCAATTTCTCAGGCGGCTCTAACTCTTTCTAATGGCCTGACATATGTTGAATTATTCAATTCTAGAGGACTGGATGCAAATAAATTCTTGAGAAATTTCAGTTGGTTCTTTTCAAATGGCATGGATCCTGAGTATGCAGTGATTGGAAGAGTCTGTAGAAGAATCTGGGCTATTGCTATGCGTGATATGTATGGAGTTGATGAACGTGGTCAGAAATTGAAATATCATATACAAAGCAGTGGTAGATCTTTACACGCACAAGAATATACATGGAATGATTATAGAACCACTTTACAAGCACTTTATGCACTAGCAGATAATGCTAATTCACTCCATACTAATTCTCGAGATGAAGCATTTGGGACACCTACTGAAGATACTGTGAGAGATGCGGTTGCGATTCAACTAATTCTCTCAAAAGAATATGGTTGGCTACAAAATGAGAATCCACTGCAAGGATCACATGTAGCAGATTGGTTAACCGACTCTGTAGAAGAAGAGATTTTGAAAATTTTCGAGGAAATGCATAGACGAGGAGGAGTTCTGGGGGCTCTAGAAGTTAATTATCAGAGGAATAGAATACAAGATGAATCAATGATTTATGAACATAGAAAACATTCAGGAGAGATCCCAATAATTGGAGTAAATACTTTCGAAGAAGGAGTAGATAATTCATTATCAGTAGAAGAATTTGATATCGAAGTTACACGTTCTGATGAGGACGAAAGAATGATGGTAATAGACAGAAATAAAGCATTCAAAGAAGCTAATGCCAAAGAAGCTGAAGAGGGGTTAGCAAGACTCAAAAAAGTAGCTAGAGAAGGTGGCAATCTGTTTGAAGTGATGATGGATATTGTCGAATACTGTACAGTCGGTCAAGTAACACAAGCTCTATTCGAAACCGGTGGAAAGTTTAGAAGAAATATGTAATGAATAATTTCATTGAGTAGACTTGTAGACATATGTTGCTAAGACTGCTCCAATAAACTGTGGTACAAAATGCATCCATGAATCCGCTAGTGTAAGTTTTCCAGAAACTATCAGCGCACTAGTTACTGCAGGATTGAATGATGCAAGAGAAATACTTCCAACTGTTATTGCACCTGCAAGTACTACAAGAGCGATTGCAGCCCCATAGTATCCGTTTCCTGAGGTTGATTCAGTTGTTGCAACATTAAGGATAACATAAGCCAACGCGAAGGTGAATAGAAGTTCGGCAACTACCGCATCAGTACCTAATTCAAAGGCTACAGGAGATAACTCATCGGGTCTCAAAAGATTCTCAACAACTATTGCTGCAGAAACTGCTGCTATAACTTGTGAAGCAATGTATGGAAGAACCTCATCCTTTTCACAGGCACCTCTGAGATAAATCGAAACAGTCACTGCAGGGTTGTAATGAGCACCTGAGATATGCCCACCAGCGTAGATCATTACCATTAGAGTCGCAGCTATACCGAAAGGAGCATATTCTCCTGCAGAACCATAAACTGCTGCCGTGCAAATTGTTAGTGAAAGGAAGAAAGTTCCGATGAATTCAGTAGTTATTTTCTGTTGTAGGGTATGTGTCATAATCATATTGGAATAAAGAAGACTCATCAATGTTATCTATTAAAAATCATCAAAGAAGTTGTATGGCCTATCAGGAGGAGGAGGGAGACGTAGATATTCAATTGATTTAGGGCCGCTAATTTCTATTTCATAAAAATCATGCAATGTCTTTTGTTCGTTAATGTCACCAGATAGAATCTTTCCTTCGGATAGTACCCATGCTAAGGTTTGATCATTAAGAGAGCTTAACTTAATCCATAGTTGGCTAGGCATGAACTCTGACCATGGATTCGTACCTAATTCAAAAGTATCAAAGCCATCAAAAATAGAAAAAATCGCTCTTTGTGAGTAATCATAAGGATGAGATTTAGCTTTAACAGACAATATCTGCTCAAACCTACACCATTCTCTTTGAGTTTTTCTTTTCAAGGATATTTCAATACTAAATCCAGTTTCAAGAGCTACCTTATCTAATTCACTTCTTCTAAGCAAATTTACTATTCCTGTTGGTAAACGGCATCTTGGAAACTCTTTGACCTCATTGTAATTCCTACCGAATGCAAATAGAGCGTCTTCAAGTTCATCATTTTTTGTATAACCTCCAGATCTCACCAATGTTAAACTCCAAATATCTCTCTCGATTTTTCTAACTATTTTTTCACATCCGTATTTTTAACTAATAAAAATTCTAAATTAAATTTAGATACCAACAAAAAAACTACACACAAAATAGTGAACTTTCTAGCCGGACTATGAGGTCGCAATCGACGGTTAATAGAGTTATTTAAAAATTCAAATCATCAGATTACCTTTCAATCATTAAGACTAAACATCATATGAGATGACCTTTATCGGTTAGATGAAAATGATGAGTGAAAAGAGGGGACGCGCCTTAGTCACAGGGGCATCCAGTGGTATTGGATTAGAGATTGCAAAGGTCCTAGCATCACAAAATTATGATTTAATAATTTGTGCTCGAAGAAAAAAAGAGTTGGACGATTTATCGATTAAAATTACTAATCGATACAAAGTTAATTGCAGAGTTATTGTTGCGGATTTGACAACTGAAGAAGGGGTTGACTTACTAGTGAATAATTCAGAAGATGTAGATATTCTGGTCAATAATGCTGGTTTTGGAATACTCGGAGATCATTTTGAAATGCAATTAGGAAGGCAATTAGAAATGATAGAATTGAATATACATGCATTAACAAGATTATCTCATGAGTTTGGAAACTTAATGGTCAAAAAGGGTAAGGGTCGAATAATGAATGTGGCCTCAATTGCATCATATATTTCTGGCCCGAGTTTTGCTGTATATTGTGCAACAAAAGCTTATGTTCTTTCGTACTCAAGAGCGTTACATAAAGAATTGAAAAATAAAGGAGTGACAGTTACAGCATTGTGTCCAGGATATGTCACAACAGGATTTCAAGAAGTTGCAGGAATGGAGCTTAGTAAAATGGAAAAATTAACCTCTGTTCCCGCGAAAAGAGTTGCAGAAATTGCGGTAAAATCAATGCACAAAGGAAAAAGAGAAGTTATGCCAGGAATTGTCAATAAACCATTACCTTTAGTTACAAAAATTACTCCAATGTGGTTACAATTAATTATAGTTAGATGGGTATTGAAATAATTTATTTCTGACATCTTGGACAATAGAAAGTTGAACGACCTGATTGTACAATTCTCAAAATCTTACCGTTGCAATTCTCTTTAATGCATACTTCTCCTTCGCGATTGAATACTTTAAATTGTTGAGCGAAATAACCTAAATCTGATTCTCCGGAAACACCTCTAAAATCAGAAATTGTCGAACCCCCAACCATTATTGCTTCAGCAATTACTTGATTGGTGTTATCAAAGATTTTTTGTATATTGGCATTTATCTTTTTACTTTTCCCTGCAACTTCTGCTGCGATTTTAGTTGGAGAAATTTTACTACGGAATAAAATTTCACTGACATATATATTTCCAAGACCTGAAACAACTCTCTGATCAAGTAAAGCGCTCTTTATTGGAGAACGTTTTCCATGAAGATTCGATTTCAAAATCTGAACTGTGAAATCTTCAGTAAGAGGTTCCGGTCCTAAAGAAGATAACCACTTCTGTTTAGACTCATTAGATGTCTCAAAGATATCCATAAATCCGAATCTCCTATGATCAGTATATGCAGCAGTTTTCATACCATCATCGAATTCAAAATATACATGATCATGCTTACCTTTTCCTTCTGAACCAATTGTCCAGACTCCAGTCATACCCAAATGACTCATCCAAGTATATCCATTAGATAAACGAAATAGGAGATACTTAGATCTCCTATCAATTCTTTCGATCTTAGCTCCAGTTAATATTTCTTCGAAATTTTCAGGGAATGGAAACCTAAGATTTGGTCTTCGCAAATCAACGAAACTAATGGTACTACCAGAAATATGTGGAATAAGACCTCTACGAACCGTTTCAACCTCGGGCATCTCAGGCATAAATTGACCAATGAAAGTAATTACATTATATTGTCTGCGTAATAATTTCGATAAAAATCAGAGAATGATTGAAATAATATCTGCCATTAGAATGTATATGAGTACTGACGAGGAAGTTCCTATTTCCGACAATAACAGCGAGATACCATGGGCAAATCCTACAATGAATTCAAACACTCCCGTTCAAGTAGGAGGGGTTCAGATATCAGGTCAATTTACTCAAACAAATGCTACTTTAGCTCTGATACTATCATCACTAGGAGCGATTTTACTATTTGTCTTCCCTCCAATATCACTTTGTTTTACAATACCAGGAGTCATATTAGCTCATGGAGCTGCTTCGATTACTAAAAATCAATCTGGGCATCCGGATTCAGGTATGACTTTAGCAGCTCAAATCATTGGTTGGATTGTTACAGTTCTAGTAATCTTAGGTTTTATCGTTGTTCTTGTTTTCCTTGGTGGATTAGGCCTATTAGGTCTATCAATAGGAAGTTAATTTTCTACTTTCTGATAATAAATACTCGATGTTGACCTTCGTAATGAGATATATCCACATTATCAATTAATGTAACTTCAGAATTTGATTCAATCAATTTCTTTGCCAATTCAAATCTTGAATCATCTCCTCCTTCAACCCATCTCTCACTGGCGGCCTTAAGTGATAAAATTCCAATACCGCCATCTTTAAGGAAAAAATCTGATATTCTCAAAAAAGATTTAGTTTGATCGGCAACACTAATATCTTGATGAAACCAATCTACCTTATTTCTTAGATATGGTGAGATTACCATAGGATCTCTGGCATCTCCTAATACTGGAATTAGTCCTGGTCGAGATTCAGATAATTTACTTAAATCTCTCATCATTCGAGGAGAAATTTCTACAGACACAATCTGACCATTATGATGATTTCCTGAACCGCAAACATGGTCATGAATGTGGCTAACAGTAGTTCCAGATGATGCACCTAGGTACAGGCAAGTAGAACCAGATTTAGGTATAATTTCACTGGGATTTAATTTAGTTTTCAATAAGCAAGCAGCTACTTTAGATTTCTGTGGATCCCAATAACGCCATTCAATACGGCTATCCTTTTTTCTTCTCTCATCTCTAACTGAAACCCCTTTAACTGCATTTCTTGTCCACAAACTACGTCCTTCTCTACGTACCCCCCATGCAAGTTGAATAGGTTTTCTTCGACCCATTTTTTTCACTTCCTCTTCGGAGGTTTAGGGAATTTATTCTTTATCGACTCGGCCTCTTTGTGAATTTCAGAAACCTGTTCTTTTGTCAGTCTCTCACCATCAAAATGGTCTATCCTAACTGCAATACTAGCCTTGCCAGCCAAATATCTTGCAACTTTACCGCGTACCCAACGAGGACTGCGACTAACTGCAGGCATAGAAAAAAGAATGGCTCCATGTTTAGGAGGAGGTGCTCCTTTCCTGTGAGCAGACATTGCAGCATTTGCACCTAGTACCTGAAGACTACCGGATGGCATTCTGGCTAAACGTTCACGTCCACCTGCTAAAACGATTAATTTTGCAGCACTTATTGGTCCAATTAATAAAGATAAACTTGGCAAATAATCATTAGCAAGAACTCTAATTGTTTCTTCAGAAGATTGTAATTGATTTTCTAAATTTACAACAGTATTGGCTTGTGAATTTATAGTTCTCCATTCTTCTTCTGAAGGCTGATGTTTAGGTTTAGATATATCGAACTTTTTGGCAACATCATTGATTGATTTAGACTTAGAAACAATTTCTGGAATTTTCTTTCTTTGTTCATCCAAATTCAAATCAGATAAAAATAATCCTACCCATTCAATACATCTCGCTTCTAAAGTAGTCCAAGAAGCCCTCAATTCATTATTCGCGGAAACCAACATATCCATTCTTCTGTCAATATCTCCAGAAGATTCTGCAACTCCTCTTTTTGCCAGTCTAGTTGATGCTTGAATAAATTTTTCTATTTCATCATCGGAAAAATCTGGCCATTCTGAATCAGAAAGAGCCCCTAGATAATCTATTTCAGATTCTGGAAATCTTTCTTTTAATGTACGGGCTTCAGGAGTAAGTCTTCCAGACTGTAAATCTGATAGTCTGTTAACAAGATTTTTTGTAGAAATACGATTCCAATATAATTCATCAATTATCTGATTATCAGCATCGATTACTCTAGCCAACCTCCAATCGTAGATGACGCGCACAACCTCTCGACGACGACTTCATGCTTCAATCTCACGATAGTAGCGAAGACATGAAAACTGATATCTATTAGCCATCTCATGGATGGAAGGTTGGTAATATTAGTTGGTCTAGGCGGCGCAATAGGCTCAATCTTGAGATATTTGGTTACAGAGATAATCCCATCCGAACAGATGCCATATGGTACAATAACTGTTAATTTATTGGGTTCAATGCTACTAGGATTAATGTTTGGAGTCATTGCTGCGGATGCAATTATTAATCAAGATTATGTACTATTATTTGGAACTGGTTTATTAGGTGCGTTTACTACTATGTCAGCATTCGCAATGGATACAATAAATCTCACAGAAAATGATTTTTCTATCTCCCTTTTTTATGTCGCAATAACAATTATCGGCAGTTTGGGTTTGGCTTGGTTAGGATATAAAATCGGATTTTCTTTATTCTCTTAATATTATTAATTAAGAGTTCAAGTATTAGTAATGTTCAATAAGATGATGATTTACCAATATTCGGTTGGTTACACAATCAACAGTTGGTGTGAGTCATGTTTTGTCCAGAATGCGGAACATTAGGTTTTATGGAAGGTAATGGAAATATCAGATGTACAAATTATACTTGTGGTTATGAAGGCCCCTTGGCTGGAAAAGATGGTAAAGGTGCAGAATTTACCGATCCAATGACTGGAGAAACCATCGACCTATCCAAGGCTGCAACTACAAGTGAAACTTCATCTCTTAGACATTTGAATGAAGTTGTACCTGAAACTGTGGCTCAAGGAACTCTATGGGTTGGAGATTATCTTTGTCCAAAATGTGATGAAGATAGAATATTTGTTGTGCTAATGCAGACCAGATCTTCTGATGAACCGGAAACAAAAATCTGTACTTGTGAGAGTTGTGGACATAAGTTCAGAGAATACCAATAATATTCAAAAAAAATCAACTTTTTACTATAAAATACCAAATCGCTGAAACATAAGCATGAATAACCCGCAGTCAAGGGTACAGCAGGGAGAGGTGGCAAGATGTTGAGAGTCACAGCAAATACGCAATTAATGAAAGAAATAGTAGACTTACTTTCTGTATTGACAGAAGAAGCAAAATTGGTTTGGAAAGAAAATGGACTTCAGATAAATGTAGTCGATGGATCACATGTGGCTTTGCTATCCGCAACTATAGGTGATGCATGCTTTGAAACATATGAAGTTGAGCCCGTTGAAATTGGTTTAGAACTTGCCAAATTAAGAGACTTATTGAGCCTAGCAGGTCCTTCGGATTTAGTAGAATTAGATTATGACAAAGCTATTGGAGCAATAAATGTTAGAGTCGGAGCAGTACACAGAATTCTAAGGGGTTTAGATACGGCGACGATGAATGAGCCAAAAATGCCACAGTTGTCATTCGATAGTAGAGCGACTATAGATGCCTCTAAACTTTCTAATGCGTTAAGAGCAGCAAAATTTGTTGGAGAATTAGTAGATTTAAGTCTTGATTCTAATCAGATGAGCGTTTCAGTAACTGTGGAAGCTGGTGAATCCGTGAATGTAAGATTTGATGCAGGTGAATTAAGTGAGTTAGTTGCCGCTAACCCTACACAATCAACATATTCTCTACAATTCCTAGATCCTCTAACAAGAAAATTAGCAAGTGGATTAACAGATTCAGTAACGTTAGAGTTCCAAGATAAATATCCCCTAAGACTGACTTGGAATAGTAATGATGGAGGGGCTAGTTGGGTTTACTTCCTAGCACCTAGAGTCACAAATGATCCATGATTACTAATCGATGTTATTGAAAGTGTAGACTCTTACGGTAAGTCGTGAGTCACCCCTCAGTTACAGTCATCATTCCTAGTGTTAGGAACCATGAAGAGTTAGATATTGTATTAAAAGGTCTAAGAAAACAGACATATGTTGGAGAAATCGAAATAGTGGTTGTAGGTCCAACAAATGATCCGGGAAAAAGTGTATGCCAAGAGAATAATATTCGATTTATTGATGATGAAGGCTCGAGAACTAGAGCAGATGCATGTAATGTAGCAATTGACTCAACTAATTCTGAACTGATTTTTTTCACTGACGATGATGTGATTGTACCCGAAAATTGGATTGAAAAATTGGTACCATGGTATGAGAATGAAGATGTAAGTGGAGTAGGTGGACCAAATTTTGCTCCAGTAAAAGAATCAACAATGTGGCAGCAAGTAATAGATGTTGCATTTTGTAGCACGATATTTACTGCTGGAACTAATTATGGTAAGTTAGGCAAGAAAGAACTGGACGAAGTTAATCAACTTCCTGGAGTAAATAGTTCTTACAGACGTTCTGTTCTTGAGGAAGTCGGCGGATTTGATCAAGGCGCTATTGGAGCAGAAGATGTGATGCTTGATCATAAAATCAGACTGACTGGGAAAAAATTGTGGACTGATAGAAGTGCTGTAATGTGGCATCGAAGAAGGAATCTATCTAGAGTAAAGAAACAAATTAGAAATTACGGACTTGTAAGAACTTTAGCTAGTCACCAATATCCTGAGCTCAGAGCACCTACGCATACAGTAGTTGCATTTTTCCCCCCATTGGTAGTAGCAGCATTTGGATTTTTTTTCTGGGGACTAGCAAATGGAGGGTTGGCATGGCCTGAATTTTGGGACATTAGATTATCGACAATACCTATGGGACTACCTAGATTAGGAGTTCATACATTACCCACACTTATTTTATTGTATAATCTATTAGCTTGGTATGGATCTTGGAAAGGAAACTCCCCTAGTAAAACAAAGAAAACTATTTTCTTATCATCAATAGCAACTTATACATTACACTGGAACTATGGAATGGGAGTATTAACAGGTTGGAGTAGAATCTTAAGAGGTAAATCGGGCCTACAAATAGATGATAGATCTCGTTAAATCACTTTCATCTTACCACAGTTATTTCCAACTCTCCAAGATTTAGTTTTCGGTCTCCAGAATATAGCTGAAAATACTCCAATAAATAATCCTCCAAATACTAAATTCAACCAGGCGTCTGAAATATATCCTGAACTGGCATTAAAATTCGCCCATATAAATGAGGGGATAATTCCAATAATCAATGAAATCATGAATTCTTCTAATAATAATTTAGATTTATCTGAAGAGTTTGGCAATTTTGGAGCCGAAGAATCATTATATTCGACATCTAATCTTCTGACCAGACGAACATATTCTGATTTCTCTCCTTTTGGAATCGAAGTAATTGATGGGGTTTCTGAAATCCAAGTACGTGAAACTTTCATTAACCAATTATCCTCTATAAACGGCCTACCATCACAGTATTTCGACCAATAAGAACCACGAATCCTGTCTGATAATTCTTCAACTTGATTATTTCCAAAAATTAATTTTCTTTTCATTGCAAGTGACCATTCCGATTCAGATGCAATGTAACAATCTTTACTTTCAAGAAATTTTTTAGAAATTTTTGAACTTACGGGCAAATATGATATTTCGTAATTGTAGTCTATTTTTACCTCATGTCTAGGACCAATTCCTCCGAAAAGTATGGACCGATTGTCTGAACCAATGAATACTTTTCCTGGTTCCACGGTTATCCATTCAATATCCAATCTGTTCCCACCTAAGTTTCAATTTCGCCAGTTTGGATAGACCATTGTGAAGCATAAACGCTTTCGTTTCTAAGCAATTCTTCATGCTTTCCTCTTTCAACTATTGCACCATCTACCATTGATATTATTTCATCAGCGTTTCTTATAGTAGCAAGTCTATGAGCTACGGCTATTGTTAATCTACGCTTCTTACCGTTTGAACCACCGAAAAGTGACTGTTGAATTCTTTTCTCAGTTTCGGCGTCTAATGCGGCACTGGCTTCATCTAGAATTAGAAGATCAGGGTCATTCAATAAAGCCCTAGCAAGACTAATTCTTGCTCTTTGTCCACCAGATAGCATTACCCCTCTATCTCCTACCATTGATTCTAATCCATTCGGCAATTGTGAAATAAATTCTGATGCTCCTGCCATATCTAAAGCATTGAAAATCTCCTCATCAGTAGCATCTCTTGCATATGAGACATTTTCCTTGATTGTCCCATAAAAAAGGAATGGGTCCTGAGAGACAAAACCAATCTTTGATCTAACTGATTTAATGGAAAAATTATTGATATCTTTTCCATTAATCAGAACTTTTCCATGTTGCGGTTCATAGAATTTTTCTATCAATTTCAGTATTGTACTTTTACCTGCTCCTGTGTGACCCATGACTCCTAAAAATTCTCCAGAAGAAACCTTCAAATTTATATTATTAAGAACATTTGATTCAGAAGAAGGATAGGAAAATGATACATCTTCAAAAGACATACTTGTTATAGGATCTTCGAGATGTAATGCATCTTCCTTATCATAAATAGATGGTTCAAGATCAATAACTGCAAAAACACGACGTGAAGCAGCTTCTCCTTTTTGTAATTGATTTAACAACATTCCAAGGATCCACAACGGCATAGTCATTCTGGTAGATATCAGTAAAAATGTTACAAACTGACCCACGCTAATTTGACCAGAATTCATTAACCACCCTCCTGCTGATACTAATAGTCCAAATGAAATTCCAGCCACAATATGGAATCCAGGAATAAAACGATTTCTGATGAAGGCTGCTTGTATAGCTTGATCTCTATAATTACCACTTTGTCCCTCGATTCTAACTCTCTCGAAATCACTTGCATTATATGCCTGAACTACTGTAATTCCAGATAGTACATTTTCTAATATTGCAACTATTCCACCAGTACTTTCCCTTTGTTGACGATACTTTCTTTGAACTCTAGTGGAAAACCAAATTACCATTGGAACAATCATAAACAATGGTCCAAATAATATCATACAGAGTGTAGGAGACATCCAAAAAAGAATAAAAAATGCCGTACTAAGAGTTGTAATAATCCTAATAATACTAGTAGATGAATCAGAAATAATATCTTCTAGCTGTGCAACATCAGCCGATAAAACTGACATCAAATTACCAGTCTGTCTTGTTTCAAAATAAGAAGCTTCCATATCCATCAAAGATTTAGTAGCATCCATCCTTATATCGTGCTGAGCTTTGTAAGCAATTGACTGCCAAAGTTGGTTACTTAATCCCTGAAATATTGCAAGAAATACAAATGATGTAAAAATTAGTAATCCAAAGCCTAGTTCTGTAGAATCAATCGGACCTAAGTTTGGTATTACATCAAGTGTAACAAACTTTTCAACTCTTGAATTAGTAAATTGAGAGTTTTCTGGATTATAGTAATCGGCAGCCATACCAATAGCAATCAATGGAACGAGATCAAAAATCCTAGCACCAATATTAGCTAGAAGACCTCCAATTGCCCTCTCCCAATATTTGGTTACATAAGGTAAAATTCTCCAAATCTGTCGCCCAACTATTTGTCTCTCTTCAGAAAGATCTGATGCATCTTTACTAATCGATGAGACTATGACATCTTTCCCAGAGGCCGGATGACTGGCTTTCGACATGCCCCGCCGGAGAACAGGTAGTGTTTGAATGCTTCACTTGACTGCTTGTATATGGTGCGCCCGCCGGGATTTGAACCCGGGACATGAGGTTGGAAACCTCAGGTGATAACCCCTTCACTACAGGCGCGTAAGCCATCGGAGGATATGACCTTTCTAAACTAGTTCGGTTACATCCGTTCAAATGTCATTACCATATCCGAGGTTTATGCTTGTACGCCAGAGACTTGGAATTCTGTTGATGATACTATTTTTACCCATTAATGGACCTTTACTAAGGATTGGTTTTGAAGAAATAATGAATCAGCCTGTTCCGATTGGAGAATTCTATTTCTTTACTTTTTGTGTTATACTATTCTTCTTAGGTGGAATAATGACTTTTACACCGAAACTAAAATCTCCTTTTCAAGAATAAAGAATCTGTGGCCAGTTGGAGTGAATATTTTCCATAATTTCATTGATCTGTTCTTTTGAATAGCCAGATTCTATTAATTTATTCGCTAATTGATGAGTTCTTTTTGGTATTGTCTTTGGACCAAGTACTGCTCCTGGACGGTTAATATCATCAAGAAAATCTGTTTCCATCCCCCAATATGATTTACAATATGGCAGGCTTTCTACTATTTTTGAAATACTATCTTTACCGACGCTTACTGTAACACTCAAGCCATGAGTGAAATCATTGCGGATATTCGCAGGAGCATAATGCCTGATTGCAAGATGTCTAGGAAAACTAGCCTTATCACATAATTTAGCTAAATCGGAATATGTTTTCTCACCATTATCTTCTACATGAAGTTGTATACTGATTTTTTCTTCCGCAGCTAATTTCATTATTTCTAATAATAAATCATTTGCTGCATTCCAGATTCCTTTATCTACAGGATAATGTGGTCGTCCAACTTCACCGAGACAAACTGCATCTCCTGAAGAAATATATTGTATCGCGAGTTTTACTGCTTCAAGATGCAATTGAGTTGATTCTTCCAAGCCAATTGTATGTATTTGCTTCTCCCAAGAAATAGGATGAGGACCAAGAATAACAGAGACTTTAATGCCAAACTTTTCTCTTATCTCTCTTGCCATGTCAATAGTATCACCATATGCTAATTGGTAATCTGAAATTGATAGAGGCAGATTTGAAAAATCTGGTTTATGTACAAGATTAATGGCAGTACCTCCCGAATTTACAAACTCAGAAACTGCATCTAAATATCGATTATTGCGATCTAAATGCATATGCTGGTCTAATATTGGCCCTTCCCAACGGCCGTGATTAAACATATTCTCACGCCAATGCGCCCTCATCATTCAACTGTGATGACCAATGTCTAATTGCCATCTCTGCTATTCTTTTAGAGGTCTGTTTCATCACTATACCATGCCCATTATTGAATAATAAAATACTACATTTATGTCTTTCGGCATTTATCCTCAAAGCACCAATTCTAGAATCTAGATTGATCTCGGAAAAACGATCTGCTGCTAACTGCATTAACACAGCTCTACCTAAGGAAAATCGAATTATCATTTCACCTGACTCAACTAACAGCCATTCATCTGACATACCAAGAGTAAGTAATAATTCTTGTACCGCTAAACGAGCAACTTCGGTTCTTGAAATCCCATGAACTAAAACGGACCCCTCAGGTTCAACTACAAGTGTTGCGTGAGGGTTTTCATGGATAATTACAACAAATTCTCCCGATTTAATTCCATTACCTAAACTGACAGCTTCTTCATGGTTTATTGGCTCTGATGGAGTGAAACGAAAAGTCTGTGTTTCAACGTCAAGGTTAATTTTGGTTTCATCCATTATCATTCCTCCGGGGTTATCTCCTCAACATTCGTACATGAAGTAATCGCTTTTCTTATTGATGGTAACCATGCCTGATGAATAGGTACCATTAAAGTTAATTCATCTAATTTATGATTCATATCAGAACTATTTCTTAGATTAGCTAAAGCCCCGCGAATCCTTGAAACAAATCTTTCATCCCTAAGGATTTTTAATTCATCGGAGATTCCTCTCTGTTCTTCTATCCACCAGGTCAAACAAGAAGCCGATGCAGCGCCCAAGTTTGCATCAACTAGCTTAGAACTTGTAACTGATTTAATCGCATTCATTCTTATTTTTTTCCATCTTCTTCCAGTCGTTAATGTCAAAATTAAATTTGAATAAGTAACTTGTTGATCTGCACTCTTTATCTGCCAATCAACCCATTCTTCATCTTCTAGATCTGGTTCAATTGCATAAATTGGAAGCCCGCCTCTTGAATTTTTGGCATGTAATAATAGACGTAACTGTTCAGGATCAGGAATTACAGGTCCATCTAATTCGAGTTCGTTTAAGTCAGTCATTAAACGACCTAGAACTGTTCCAGAAGCAATAGCAGAATCTCTATGAACTCCTGGACTTTCTTTCTCCTGTTTATCCTCAATAATCCAAGATTTAAGATCTATTGATGATGTCAAAAATGCCACTCCATGGAAATTAGAATGAGAACGTAACTTAACTGGCATTCGGATACAAGGAATATGAGGCCAAAAGATAATTTTTCCGCCATCCGGGTCATTAAATTGGAACTCTTCCCAAACCAAGGCTGGCAAATCCATATGCATCCGAAACAGTACTTAGGATTGAATACAACGGTCAGAAAATGTCCCTAAATTGATAAAATAATATGATGGGTTCAAGTTTGATGAGTATTTGAGAGGAGCGATAGACATGAACGAGGCCTATTCAACAGACCCTGTAATTCAACTAAATGAGGTGTTTCCTGGGGACACTAATGCACTTGATACGTTATTTGGAGGAAGACTAATGTCAATCATGGATACAGCAGCAGGAATGGCGGCATCTAAATTTGCTCATAGGAACTTTGTAACTATATCTGTTGATGCACTAAAATTTAGAAGACCGGCATATCAGGGAGATGTAATCAGAACTACTGCAAGAGTCGTCTGGACATCTCCTCGGACAGCAGGAATTCATGTAATCTCATGTAGATTATCAAGATCTGAATGGGTTGGTGAAGAGATTTGTTCTGGTTTCTTCTTTATGGTTGCAATTGATAGGGACATGAAAGCAATTAATATACCTCAATTTAAACCAAAAACAGATGAAGAGAAAGAAATGTGGGACTCAGCACAGAAAGCTAGAGATGCAATGAGTTAGTAAATTTAGAATTCAAATCACCGTTCCTTTCAACAAGTAAAGACGTTTCGGATAATTATGCCAGTACTCAATATTGCCTTTGTTGGTTCAGAATCCTTAGCGAAAAAGATTGCTAAAAAAGGAGATGTCAGAGATATTGAGTCATACGTTCACAAAGAAGAAAGAAATGGAAAAATCGAGATAATATCATTACTCAGACCTCTTAAACATCCGGAGAAAATAAGACCATTACTTTCAGTACTAAATGTGGCTAAAGCAGGGATCATCGAAATATCAAAGATTGATTCGGCACTAGGGGAAATATGTGTATCATTTGGATGTGCAGAAATTAAGAAGGGATTAGTAATTATTAATCCAGAATCAGGAGACTGGATAGATCCAGAACAAGTAAAAATTATAATGAAACAGTCTGGATTAAGTCACTGGGAATTATTTGAGCAATTACCTGATGAACACAGTATTAGAGAAAAATTATTCTCTTTTATGGAAAATATTGAAGATGAAGATTCTCAGTTAATTCTCCCAGTTGATCAATTTTTTAATGTGAAAGGAGTAGGGTTGGTTGCAATAGGTTACGTACAATCAGGTATCGTTTCAAAGCATGATACTATTCAAGTTCTTCCAGCAGATGAAAATGGAATAGTCCGAAGTTTACAAGTCATGGATGATGATGTTGATTATGCAATCTCTGGAGACCGAGTCGGTTTAGCAATTAGAAATCTAAGAGAAGAGGCTTTACACAGAGGATGTATGATTGTTCATGCTGATTCAAATGCATTAAATAAAAATTTATCATCTACATTTAGTGTAGTAAAAGCACCATTTCAAAAAAGAGTCTTACAAGTTGGTGACGTGATCCATGCTGCGACAGATATGCAATTTATTGTCGGCAGAGTAAATAGTATTGAAGAATCAAACTTGACTGTCGATTGGGAAGTACCTCTTTGGACAAGAAAAAATAACACACCTCGAATAATTATTACTCAGTTGGACGCGAATCCAATGAGGATAATTGGTACCACTGTTTTACAATAAATCGGCATCTAGAAAAAACCTCAATAAGTAACATGAATTTATGCTCAACAAACCGAGTTATTATATCGTTAATGAGTGGCTCGCGGGCTGGATGCACACGTTCGGGCGTAATGCTCGACCGGATGAGGGTGAGTCGGCAACGTTCGGCAATCTCTCTTTGGTTGGGGTAGGGGGTAAGTTCAGGATTGAAATTACTCAGCGTCAGCTAGTACTCTCCAATGATGTAAGAAGAGGAATAAAATTAGACTTAGCATCTATCTCAAGAACAAGGAGTATAGATATTCCAACAATTCCTAGTGGAATTATAATTTGGGGTTCAGCAGCATGCTATCTAGGCGCTACAATACTAATCCCTCCATTGGGTTATGCTGTATCTCTATTAGGAGGCATGTCAGTTCTTTCTCATTTTATCTTCAAAACACCAGCATTAGTAATCGAAACTAATATTGGTGATCGCCATATCATTCAATCCAGATTAAATGATCAAGAAGTTTTATTGAAAGTTCATATGATGATTGAAAAAGTTAGTAATGGTCAATCAGTTAGAGAAGCAAAGAATAGTTTAGAAAGAGAATTTAGACATGAAAATAAAGGAAAAATTATGCCTAAAGCTCTTTTGAATGCCCCTGTTATTGATGATTTAGTTCCTGATCTTGATGAAAATTTTCAGGTTAGTGAAAGATTTACAGGATCATTGGAAACTACTTTACAAAGTAATTTTGAAGAAAGAAATATCAGGAATCAATATATTGAGCCAGTGATCCCAGATTTTAGCTATAATGAAGTTAATCAGAAAACCTCTGCTTATGAACAAGCTTGGGGTAGAAATGAACCAGAATGGTATAATGAAAAGAAGAGTAGCCTTCTAGAGTCATCATTGGAAGATGCTACAGAAAAAATGGAAACTGATATTTTTGGATTTGGAGCTGGAGGACTTTTCGATTCTGAACCAGCTAAACCATCATCTAATGAATCCGTGAATTATTCATCTCCCGAGATAACTTCGCCTCCTGATAGATATATTTCAAACCAATATCCCAATAATGAACCTGTAGATTCAATTTTTGGTTCAGAATATCATTTAGAGGAAATGAATGTAAAAAGAAATATGTCAAGCGCTGAAATGATTAGAGTTGCAAATGGGCTAAATCGTAGTCCAGATAATAATTTTTCAAAATCGTTACCGGAACCTACAGATGAAGCAGTTAGAATTGAGTGTAAGCCTGGTTTAGTAAAGAGGGCAAAGGCTCAACAATCTTTGAATAGAAAGGCAGAAATTATTGCATCTTTACCTGCACCAACTGATTTAGGAGAGTACCCCGGTCTATCTAGAATTGCGAACTCATACGGAGATGGGAAACTCACAATAAAGAAACAGCCCATCAAGAGAAAAAGAGTCGGTTTAATTGAAAGATTACTGGTTCCAAGGCATCGTAATTATGATAGAAGGGAATTAGATTATTCGTCTGAATATGGAGATCCAGATGGAGTTAAAGTAAATGAGGGTGCTAGATTCCAATCAAAACAACATCTTAGGATAAGAAGCGATCAGGAACATCAAGCAGATATGAACAATAGAATTAGAAGAATAAATTCCACTGAACCATCTTCTGCGAAAGATGCATTAGACAAGGTTGTAAATAGAGTTTCGAGAGGGGAGGAGCATAGCCCAACTGACTTATCAGGTGAACAAACGCTGCTCAGATTTAATCAAATGCGTAGAACATCTAATAGTAATGATAGTGGACATCTGAAAGGAATTAGAAGATTAAATTAGGTTAATCCAACTATTCTTCTATATCTATCTACTCGAGCATGATATTGTCCACGTTCTAACTTTGAGATACTTGAGCAACCCAAAGCGCCTAATGTAAAAGATGCGGTTACTGTTGCGTGAATAAGAGCATTACGGATTACTTCAATATCATTTAATGCACCTTCTCTACCTGAAATATTCGCTAAAAATGCTCCTGCAAATGAATCGCCACATCCTGTCGGGTCTACTACGTTACTAATTGGATATGCGGGTAAGGCAATTAAGCCGAATGGGAAATTAGCAATAACTCCTCCACTTCCTCTTTTCACAATTATACATCTAGGCCCAGGTCCAGCACTTTCTCCACCAAATAATGCAGAACCAGACTGAACTGATCTTATAGCTCGAATAAGTAATTTATCTTCTGCGATAGCACATATTTCTTCTTCATTTAATATTGCAATATCCACCTTACGAAGTGCCTCTGATAATTTGATTTTTTCAGAATTAATCCATAACATGAAACTATCTAAAGCGGTTATCGCTGCACTAGGGCACTGGTCAAGAACAGATACTTGGGTAGCAGGATGGGTATTAGCACAGAATAGTATCTCTGGCGTTGTCCAAGAAATTGGAACTTCAGGATTAAAATTTTCTAGCACATTTACATCTGTAGAAATGGTCTCTGCATCTTCCATTGCCCCATGATATCTGCCCGACCAACGAAATGTATCACCATCCCTCATTTCGACACCCGCTAGATTCAGACCAGCTGATTCTAATTTTAATTGATCAGATGGAGAGAAATCATTACCTACCGCACTAACAATACCAATTTTTGGGTTATTTGAGATATCATCAGATCTATGAAATGCAGCAGAAAGTCCTGCATAAGTCGCCGCACCTCCAAGAAGATCTGAGCCCTCATCTTCAGGTGTAGAGATATCGTCATAACCTATACTACCAACAATTACTATGTCCAAAATCTAGCCTCCCGAAAGTAAGTTTGGGTGTTCTTCGAGATAATGTATGGTAATATTTCTTTTACGGAAGTCACTTTCAGATAAAATAGCCAAATGTAAAGGTATCAAAGTATCAACGCCCAACAGTTTTATTTCATGTAATGAAGCATTTAATTTGGAAATTGATTCTTCTCTTGTTGGTGCCCAAACAATCAACTTAGCAAGTAAACTATCAAATGAAGCAGGCATATCATATCCAGTATGAGCATGTGTATCAATTCTCACACCAGGACCACCAGGCCAATGACATTCCCATAATTTACCAGGAGAGGGAGATAGAGTTACAGGATTTTCTGCATTCAAACGTACTTGAATTGCATGTCCTCTAATTTGAATATCATTTTGAAGTAACTTTATCGATTCTCCTGATGCAACCCTAATTCCCATTGAGACTAAATCAGTTCCAGTAATCATTTCTGTTACAGTATGCTCAACTTGAACCCTAGGGTTCACCTCTAAGAAATAAAAATCGCCACTAGAATCTCTCAAGAATTCAAATGTTGCCAAACCACAGTATCCTACCGCCTTAGCCCCTGCAACAACCTTCTCTCCAATTTCTTTCCTAATTTCATCGGATAACCATGGTCCTTCTTCAAGTATTTTCTGATGTCTTCTTTGTATTGAACAAAATCTCTCTCCAAAATGAATTGCCTGTTTACCATCGCCAAGAACTTGAAATTCAATATGTTGTGCCCCCTGGATAAATTTTTCTAAAAATACTCTATCATCTCCGAAGGCGGATAATGCTCTGCCCTGGCATAATTTCATTGCAGACTCAAATTCGTCTTCTGATTCTACTACCTGCATCCCTATACCTCCACCTCCAGCGGCTGCCTTGATAATTACTGGAAAGCCAATATCATTGGCGATTAAGGATGCTTCTTCCGGATTAGAAATTGGACCTGGAGAACCTTTTGCTACCGGTAGACCTGCCTTAACCATGGCTTCTCTAGCAGTAATTTTATCGCCTAATAACTTCAGAACATCTGAACTCGGACCTATGAAAACAATCCCTTCTTCAGATAATCTTCTTGCGAAAGTAGGATTTTCTGCCAAAAATCCATATCCAGGATGCACCGCATCAGCTCCAACATCCTTAGCTGCAGTAACTATTGCTTCGATATCTAAATATGAGGCTAAAGGATCATCACGAGGAATATATACTGATTCATCAGCTAATCTAACTGGTGTAGAAATACGATCCTCTCTTCCATAAATCATTACAGCTTCAATACCTAAAGAATGTAAAGATCTTATGATCCTCAGAGCTATTTCACCACGATTCGCAATGAGGACTCTCCTGAACATCATATAATGGCAAACAAAGACACACTATGATTGCATCGGAAAAACAGTATTGATTTCGAGGATTAATATACGTCTCTCAGATATCGCTTTTCTTTCTTCATCATTACATCTTCAACGAATGACTTTGCGTCTTCCGGGCTCATTTCACCATGTTCCGAACAAATATCAATCAATGTTTGATGAACATCCTTAGCCATACGAGACTTATCTCCACACACATAGAAATACCCTCCACCATTTATCCATTCCCAAATTTCTGAACCATTCTTTTTCATTAGATGTTGGACATAAACTTTCTCTGAGCCATCACGGGACCAAGCGAGATCATGTTTGTCTAAAACTCCTCGATTTTTCCAATCATCCATTTCTTCTTTGTAATAGTATTCTCCTGCTTCAGTCCAATCTCCAAAGAATAACCAATTTCTACCTTTATCTCCGTTAATGTCTCTTTGTTGTAAAAAGGCCCTAAAAGGAGCTATTCCAGTACCTGGGCCTACCATAATACAATCAATATCTCCATTTTCTGGGAGAATAAATGATCTTGTAGGTGACATAAATACTCCAATAGGTGTTTCACTAACCTCACATCTGTCAGAAAGATATCCTGTTGTTAGTCCAGCTCTATCTCTATCATGATAACTATATCTTACTATTCCTACGGTTAAATGTACAGTACCTGGTTCATGGTCAGGGCTGCTTGCAATAGAATATAATCTTGGTTTAAGTCGGTCCATTCCATCAATAAATTCTTGTGGAGAAAATGAAATATTATTGAAATCTCTTAAAGTATCGATATAATCTCTAGTCCACATATAATCTTCCATTTCTTTCGGGTCTGAAGTTAATTTATTCCAGAGTACTTCGGTTGGGTTATTCGGAGACATTATTTGAGAATATCCGGAAGGAGTGTCGTCTGGTTCTCCTGAGCCTTGCCAACTAATCACTGAACTTCCGTCAGAAGTTGAGATCCTATCTCGACTAACGATCCTAATTTCAATTGAGCCGTCTCCACTAACTACTTTCGAGCCTAAATTTTCAATCCATTTTTTTGAAACCCTGTGGACTTCATATCTTGTTGTAAGAGCCTCACGTAAACTACAAGCTCCAAGATTCGTCTCAACTTCTTCATCACCTGTGAAGCCACCCAGTGAAAGAAGATCGGAAACAATTTCAGGTGGACAAATCGGGACAACTCCAAGAGCGTCTCCTGCCTTATATTCCAAACCTGAGTCTCCTAAGTCAAAAACAATATGGCGAGTCTCTTTACCGGAGCCTTCACCATTAAGGATATAATTTTCAGTTAGATAAGAAGTGTATGGATTCTTAGCATTCCACTGCGACTTAGTTGGTTTTTCTTTAGTTGGCAACTCCTCAATTAATTCTGTCTCTTGAATTGTAGAATCAGTAGTTTCTTCATTTTCAGTTAATGTTGAAGAATTTTGTATTTCTTCAACGGTGGACATTTTCTTCAGAACTGCATCCGACCATAATTGTGCGGGTTCTTCATAATCCACATCACAATCAACTCTATCATGAATCCTTGTGGCCCCTTTAGATTCTAACCAATTGTCCCACTCTTTTCCGGATTCACAAAACAGGTCGTATGAAGAGTCCCCTAAAGCTAGAACGGAAAAGTGTAAGCCATCCAATGATTCTATAGAACCACTGTTAGCAGCTTCCCAAAGATCTTCAGCGTTGTCTGGCTGTTCTCCATCACCCCAAGTACTACAACAGATTAGGACCCTAGATTGCCCTACAAATTCATCAATTGTTATTTCGTCCATGGCCCTTACTGTGGGTAGTAAGTTGTATTCAACTGCCGCCTTGCCCGTTTGAATGGCTATATCTTCTGAATTACCAGATTGCGAACCGTATAAAATTAAAATTGAACGAGAGTCGGACATCACAAAACCTCAAACTAGTAGTTGCCCGAGTTGAAACATGTTTATGAATAGATGTCTATAGAAGGATGAACTTGTATCATCTTCGAAGCGATTAAGTCAAGTCTTAGGTGTATAGTCGAGAGCCGTGATTCGCATCGACTTCTTGGGCACCGGGAATGCTTTTACTCCATCTGGAAGACTTCATGCATTAACTCTAGTTGATGGGAAGATTTTGATTGATACGCCTCCAACATTAATTACACAGCTCAGAAGAAAAGGTTTGAAAACATCAGAAATTGAGCATTTATTATTCACTCACTGGCATGCTGATCACACATTTGGATTCCCATTCTTTATGCTCGAAAGAAAATATATCTCTGACCCCATGAAAGAACATGAATTGAAAATATATCTCAGACCAGGAGGTAAAGAAAAACTATCAAAACTATGCGATGTAGGATTTCCAGGTAGTTTAGATGAAGTTGAAGATATGGCTGAATGGTATGAGGAAGAAACTTTAGAATTGACAGGAACTAATTGGAGTTTTGATAGATTTCCTGTTTGCCATACTCCCGAGACTGATCCTCATGGATATGAATTAATACATAAATCTGGAATAAAAATATTACATTGTGGCGATTCGGGACCTTGTGAAGAGATTGAGAAAAGAGCGGAAGATGCTGATGTTGTAATACTTGAAATGGGGATGCCAGATATAGGTGATTTTCCTTATCACTATACGCCGAGTGATGTAATAAGATTCTGGAAAATGTTTCCTGAAAGTTTAGTTCTAGTGACTCATAATTATGCTAGTTCAAAAAATATTTCAGAAGGATTTAGAACTCCTGATTTACCTAAAGAAATTTATCAACTAGAAGATGGGGATGCAATTGAAATTAATCAAAATGGTGATATTAAAATATTAAATAATTGTTGATTGAATGTTAATTTCTAAATAAATTAAAAAAGAAATCTTCATGATTTATTAATGATTTTATGAAAGAAATATGCACTTCACATCAACTTAGTTTGGAATCACTTATTACCTCTAAGCGTCTCGTCAAGAATCCCCATTGTCGAGCGACCATCTCAGAGTGTGTCAATAGTACATTGGAGAATGTGCAAACAATGGTGAGAATAAATGGACGGGAATATTTTTGAAAAAATACTCGGACAAGATTCATTATTTATTGATAGAAAGGCGTTTGAACATGCGTTTGAACCGAGTAATCTCCCACACAGAGAACAAGAAGTTGATGCTTTAGTTAGAAATCTAGTTGATGCATTAAATGGCCATATACCATCTAATATGTTGCTTTATGGAGTTCCTGGTTCAGGAAAAACTGTGGTTACACGTTTCGTACTTAGTCAATTACTTGAAAAGGGAAATGAAATGGGGCATCCAGTTCAAACATATGAAATAAATTGTAGAAATGTTGATACAAAATATAGAGTCGTACAAACACTGGCTAGTCAATTAAAGCAGAATGGTGACTACCTCATTCCATTTACTGGCTGGCCCACAGATAGAGTACTTGAAACACTAATTGAAAGAATGGATAGAGCGGGAGGGGTACATATTTTAGTCTTAGACGAAATTGATAATTTAGTTGCTAAAGCAGGTTCAGACCTACTATACAGTCTAACAAATATGAATACATTATTGAAAAATGCTAGATGTTGTATTATTGGGATTAGTAATGACCTAAACTTCACTCAAGAACTTGACCCGAGAGTTAGTTCTAGATTGAGTCAAGAAGATGTTGTTTTCCACCCTTATGGTGCTCAAGAAATTCAAGATATTCTTCAGGAGAGAGTAAAGATGGGGTTGAAGATAAACTCACTGGAAATAGGAGTAATTCCACTGTGTTCTGCTCTGGCAGCGCAAGAACATGGAGATGCTAGAAGAGCCTTGGATTTACTGAGAATATCAGTTCAGAAAGCGGAGCAAAGATCTCAACAAAAAGTTGATCCAAAACATGTTCGTCTAGCACAATCGCAACTTGAACATGACCAAGTCACTCCAGTCTTACGAACTTTGCCTTTACACCAAAAATTAGTATTATTTTGCGTTATAATTAATGAGGAAAACGGGTTAAGAAATATATCTACAGGAGAAATTTTCAGAACGTATTCTGAAGCTTGTATGAAAATTAATATTGAAGCCCTGACCCCAAGAAGAATTTCTACATTACTAAATGAATTGGATACATTAGGATTGATTATGGCAAGAAACGTTAGTAAAGGTAGAGGTGGAAGAAGTAAACAAGTAAATTCTGCAATACCAAAAGGTATTGATTCGATAAAAACTTTGAGTGAAAATGAACCTCTAATACAAGAGGCTTCGCAAGGAAAATACATGTTACAAGGAAGACTGTGACCTCAGTAGATAAATGAAAGCGTTAAACCAAAAGGGTAAGTCGCCAGTTGTGATACATATGGTTCAGACAGAGTGGAATGAGGCTTTAACAAAGCCAAGTAGCATGATTTCAACCACTGCATTAATGCTTGGTACATGGATTATATTATTATCTCTGATTAATATGTTTGGAGGCGGAGCAGGTCAGGCAGGAAATAAGGTAGCTTGGATAGGATTCATTGGAATAAGTGGGGATGCGTTTGTTCCCTATGATGATGGATTAATTCTCGATGATGCTATTTTTGCAGTTCTTGGATTAGTATTATTTATTCTTGGATTAAGAAATATAGATGTAGCTAATTGGATAGAAAACAACAAGGGAATGAATATGTTCAATAGCCTAATCAAAGGAAGTAATGGCAAAGAGATAATTGCAAATTGGCTTGTAGTAATTGGAATCTCTTTCTATCTTATTTGGAGTATTCAAAATGACACTTGGGTAGATCCAGGTGTATACTCAGTAATGATTTCAATGGTAGCATTCGGTATTGCTCTAAATATAAATTCTAAAGTAGAAAATTAATTACTATTCTTTTCACAAAGTGATAAGATTTTTTGACATCTCATTTTTGAATCTAAACCTGTTATTCTCACTACTACTCCCTTAGTTGGTTGGCCATAAATTATTGCTGATTTCATTGGCGCTAATATATGTAAAAATAATGGAGCTAAATCTTCTTCTCCATTTACAAGAATTAGTGTTGTTTCGTTCTTCTCTGTCCAATTAAATATTGCTTGTTTACAAGATTCAAATAAAGATCTAGTGAGTACACCGGGTGGATTTTCACATTGAATAACAGTATCATACAATGACTGGTTAATTTCTCTGTAGCCGTCCCATTTTACTCTCTTTGTTTTTTCATCAATTACACCAATTGATGGTGGGGAATCGACATTTTGTAATGCCCTAACTGTAACATCCCCAACGCCAATAATAGGTAAATGAAAGTCCTCAAGAAAATTTAGTGCATTGGTAATTGCAATTGAATGATTCTCTTCCGGACCTGTAAATAACTTACCAAAAGGATCTTTTAACATCGATTCTACCTCTTTTGTCAAGTAAAGATTTGAATTAACATCCTCAAACCTAATCCATGCCTTACCATCTCTATTTATCTCACCATTCCTAATTCTCGAACTAGAAATAATTTCTCCATCTTCAGATAATGCATGTTGTACTATTATTATTGATAATGGAATTAATCCATTTTCAATACGTTTTTTATTAATCAATTGACAAGTAGAAAGTGTTTCAGTGGTGCAAAAAATCTTGTCAGCTTTTTCATGTGAAATAGCAATACCAAAATCATCCAATAATTCATGAAAAGTAATTCTAGAATATTGTTCATGAGAAAGCTCTTGTTTAATTAATTCACATCTTTCTTTCCATGAAGAAATTCTTGAATCTTTTTGGCGAGCAATTTTATCAGATAAAACCCATATCTCAAGAATATCACAATTCGATAGACAAGAATCTATCAATTTCTGATGACCAATATGAAAGAATTCGAAGGTCCCACCAACAAGTCCGATACTACTCATTGATTAGTCAGAGATACGCATATGACTTGATAACTGCGGAAAAAAGAGTGTGCCCCAGGGTGTAACGGAACCTTTCACCGTACTTTCGTACTCTGGTTCCTGACCCCACCCTAGGACGTATGTTGGATTATGGGGTAGTCCCTAGAATCATCCCTTTCGGTCAACAGGGGACCTTACATAATCCATACCGTCTGTTTTGCGCCAGAGGTCATTCTTAGAGGAATAATCTCTTCAATTATTCACAAATCGTCACTCTGGTCTTCGACAGACGGAGACCCAAATCTGTGGTACCGAGTTTCATCCTATCACCTCCGGCAGGGGGTTTTGTCAACTCGGTGTTGCCAGTTGGGCACTCAATCTAATAGATATTCATTCAATAACTCATCGATTGAAAAAAAAATATTTTTTTAATAAAAATAGTAAAATTACAAATTAATTGATTCTATATTCTCATGGAAACCAGTCTTTCTTGAAAGCAACCTTTCGCCAATTACAGGGTTTCCACTAAATATAATTTGAGAGGAAAAATCAGGCCATTTTTCTATTGGCTGAGCTAACCAACCAGAAAGTGGATGGATTCTTCCTGGTAATGGAGGAGTACGATTTATTGAAGATTCGATTGCATCTAATAAATCTAACAATGAATCTGCTGTACTTGGCAATTTATCCCCTCCTCTTCGAATTTTAAGGCGTCGAAGGAGCAATGGATAAATTTCTGGGTTAAAACCTGGATGAGATAAATTTTCTAATCCAGGTGCATTTGATGATTCACCAATGGGCCTCAGTACAAGAGCGGGCCAAGGATAAGAATTTGATAATAGCCAATCATTAGATTCTTCATCACTAAGCATTTTCAATAGTATTTCAGGAGATATGGGAGCCCACCAGTCATAAGGTAATCTTTCAATTATTAAATCTAATTCTTCTTTTGATAGTTCCCTATAATCTATCGAGTAATTAACTAATGAAGCCCAAATTTTCAAATCATGATTTTTCGAAAGACTCTGTGCTTTCAATATTATTTTTTCAAGTACCTCATTAATGTCTAAATTTTTTTTACGTTTAGAACTAAATAGCCAAAATACACCTTCAAGAGCGGATAGTGATTTATTTGGAGGTGAAGATATCCATGCTTCCAGAGACCATTTCACTAAATCGTCATGAAGATTCTCAGGAATCCATGCTGCATTCGTCAAGAATTGTGCAGCAACCCAGGATGTTCCTGGGGAGGCTTCTATGAAATCTACTGCTGGACGTGTTCTAATTGTAGTCTGACTATCTTCTCTAATTTTCTGACCCAATTTCTCAGCAAAATAATCAAGAATCTCTTCGTTAGCCTGATCAGCAAGTTCTGCAATTCTATCTAGAGGAATATGATCAAGGTCAAATAAAATTAGCCATTCAATTGCTAATCTGTCTCTCAGACGCTGCCATCTCGGCCACCTAGTTGCCTTGGGAGAAGCAATCCAAGATGCTAATGGGTACCTTGCCTCCATCTGATTTGCCCATTCTTCATTACCACCTGGGAATTGAGAAATTGCAGATTTTATCATTGAAAGATATCCTGATTCCAATTCTTCATGGTTGGAATTGTAAGATTTACTAATTCCTATTAATTTCCAAGGATTAATCTCTAAAGATGAAATATCCTCATCATTTTCCAAGAAACCAGGCAAGTTATCTATCAATTTAAGTGAAATAACTTCCTTATTCGAGGTTTTCAGTCTAAGCCAAGGAAGAGGTCTTAGAGTATCAGCATAAAGAAGATCTGAAGATCTTGTTATATTGCATATTTTATCCTTAATCAAGATTCTTAATCTAGGATGATTAATGACAGAGGATATCGTCGATTCAGGAATTTTTTCCTCTATTTCTATAATAAGGGGGGGTCGATCCTCATCTGAAATTACCCAATTAATCAATGATTCAATGGCAAAATTACCTAAACCTCTTGTATCTAGATTCCTAATACTAGACTCATCAATTGTAAAAGATTGACTTCCCCAATCTCTCCTAAATTTTCTCCAAGTGGAATCATCTGTTCTAACCTTCCGAGTAGACATTATTCTATCTTTCAANGATTGAACTCTTCTTTTCAGCTCATGCTCAGATAGCCTTGGATGTGCTTTTTTGATCCATATATCTAGAGATGAGAGGGGGTAAGGGTCACCGATTAGATCTAGGCCTCCTAAATTTGCAATAACTAAACAATTTATCCTAGTTGTTCGAATTAGCATAGTTCTAGAAAGACTGTCTGGAAGTATGGCAATAATTGGTATCTTAGGCCTTATTTCTTGACTTAATTTATGACATTCTCCTAAAATCCAATTACCACGATGAAAAGTATTCTCATTCAGAGGCGGCTTTTGTCGTGATTTAGGCATATCATACCAAGTCCCGAAGGTCATTGCCAATTGACTCATCTCATTAATCAAATTAGCTCTAATAATTCCGATTACAGAAGATTGGGCGGAATATGTTTCTATTTTTCCAGGATCTATTGAAATTGGTGGTGCCTGAGTTAATTTCATACTTTCTAAATCAAACCATCTTGGATCTTTTTCTTTGAATAAAGCCCAATTCCAACGAACCCCTTCATTTCCTATGGAATCTTCATTATTATTTTCTGAATCTAGAGGTCTATCAGGGATAAGAATCATTGGAGACTTTGGAATAGATGAAATACCCATCAAGAGGTTACTACCGTCTTTATCCAGAATGCAAAATTTTCCGGGTAAAGATGGAAGAGGAAGGGCTTCTAGAGCTCTAGATTTCTCATCTGAGCGGATTCTATTCCAACCCAATTCAGTCAGATGTAAATACGCACCTCTACTTCCAGCAACTAGGTCACTTGAGACCAGTCCCTCATTTCTTAACTTTCTTAACTCCGCAGAGGCATGGGGAATTTGGAGACCAATATCCCTAGCTAAAACTGAAACAGTCGCTCCACCTTCGGATAATCTATTCATTAACCTACGACGATATCTACTTCGAATTTTTGTTGGTGTGGAAATAAAACTGGGAATAGAAGTAAAATTGGATCCTTCTGACACCAATGACCATCTCCGAAATCAACCACTTCGAAAGTATGTATTAAATTATCTATTTTTGTTACATATAGTTACATATTTCTAGTGGAAAAATAACTAGTTCCATTTTAACACTAAAAAATAACAATAAAATGGAGGAATTAGTGCAACTATATGTAACTAAATTGAACAATAAGTTGCAGAAGCGTTATATTACCCCCCGTCGCCCTACCTTTATCGGACCGGCAGTCGAAGCCGATAGAATGAGAAGTGAGAATCATGGATAGAAAAATAATTCGTGATTTAGTTAAAAAACATCTTTCTGAAAAACCGAGAAACACAGTTGAAATCAAAGATTGGTTATCTGAAAATATCAGTATTGAAGATGATTTTGATATTGCAGCTATTTTAGAATTAGATCCATCAATAATCAGAATTGGGAGAATTATGCAGAGTGGGGTAATTGGGAAAGAATATCCTTTATCGGAATGGGCTACCGATGAATGGGTATTACATCATGATAGAAAACAGCCAAACAGTAATGGAGATTAGAAATATGAGAACAACCAGATTAAGACAGAAAATTAAAAAATTCCTTGACACTAAGGGAGAAGCAAATACCACTGAAATATTGGAACATGTTAATTCAACTATGAGGCATGGAACAACTCCTCAGCAACTAGGAAATGTATTATCCAAAGATAAAGATATTATGAAAATTGCAACTACTAAGCGTGGCGGAGCACTTTCTGGACGCTATGAAATATGTGTATGGCAACTACGTCCAGGCGCTCAAGAAAGGCAAGAATAATTTAACAAAATTATTCATTCTCTAGTTCTGAACTCCAATCTCCAGTTCTTGCTAGACTATTCATCTTTGAGCGATGTAAGAAAACTGACTGACTGCCGTTATTATCACCAGTAGCCCATATTTTCAGCGCATTAGCCAATAATGCTCTCCCATAAGAATAGGACAGTTGCCAAGGATGAATAATATCCATGGCATTCATTAAATTTAAATGAGCAGTTGCATCTTCATCGGACTGTCCACCAGAAAGAAAAACAATTCCTGGAAGATTATGGGGGACATTTTTTGTCAAACACTCTACTGTCATCTCGGCTACTTTTTCACGAGAAATTTGTTCCGAGCAAGAATTACCTGCAATTATCATATTTGGCTTTAGCAAAGCTCCTGGGAAGTGAACACCTTGGATTCTACACTCTTCAAAAGTGGCAGATAATATTGATGAAGTGACTTCATAGCAAGTTTGGGCATTATGATCTCCTGCCATAATAACCTCTGGCTCAATAATTGGAACCAAACCTTGCTCTTGACAAATTGATGCATATCTGGCCAGTGCGTGAGCATTAGCAGAAATACAGGCATCTGATGGTTTACCATCTCCGATTTCAATTACAGCCCTCCATTTAGCAAATCTAGCACCCATTGAAAAATATTCACTACATCTATCTCTTAACCCATCAAGGCCTTCAGTAATTTTTTCCCCTTCATGATTAGCTAAATCTTTAGCTCCTGTATCTAACTTAATACCTGGATAAACGCCTAAAGATGTCAAAGCATCAGGAATATTTCTACCATCAGGCATTTCCTGTCTAATTGTTTCATCGAATAAAATTACTCCACTAATATATTTCTCATAACCATTTGTTGAAAATAGATTTGCCCTGTAAGCATTTCTAGTAGCCGGTGAGGCTGAAACTCCTACCGCCTCAAGTCTATTCGACATAGTGCCATTACTTTCATCCGCAGCAAGAATTCCTTTACCTGCCGCAACTAGTTCTCGTGCTGTTTTTTCAAGTAGTTGAGTATCCATACACTAACCTCATGCCAACGTGAAGGTCATAGGAAATGAAGGCATCGCTTTAGCATTCCAGAATCAACTATCATGAGAACCTTGAACAAATTTATGAATTCCATTCGATACATCGATAACTTCGGATTCAACAAAATATTTCCCATTTTCTTGAGTGACACCTTTGGTGCGCCCTGAACAAACACCGGTACCTATGAACAATGCATCGTCAGAAGAGCATAGTTCATCTCTCTCCCATAATCTTTCAATATCGCCATCAATCATTTTCTCTGCCCTAGATCTATGGCCTTCATTTTTGAATACTAAACGGCCCTGAAAAGGTGCATTTAAACCTCTCAAAGCAGTTGCAGTAATCACTCCTTCGGGGGCTGCCCCAATTCCCATCAACAAATCAATATCAGATTCAGGATCTGCTGCATTTAAGGCAGCAGCAATATCTCCATCACCAATTAAAACTACATTTACTGATAGATCTTTTAATTCCTTGATTAATTTTTCATGGCGTGGGCGATCCATAACAACAACATTTAGAGAATTAATTGGTTTATCTAGAGCATTTGAAGTAGCCTCAATATTATAAGAAGTGGGAGCATCTAAAGAAATCTCACCCATTAACTCTGCAGAACCTGAGATTTTATTCATGTAGCAATCAGGAGCATGCAATAAAGCACCTCTAGGTGCTGCTGCTAGTACCGCCATAGCATTAGGTAAATTGTAAGCCACATGATTAGTACATTCTAGTGGGTCTACTGCAATGTCAATTTTAGGCGAATTAGTAGAGCCTTGTAATGACCCCAAGGGTTCACCAATCCACAACATTGGAGCATCGTCTCTCTCACCTTCTCCTATTGCAACACGTCCATCAAAAGGAACGGTATCAAAAACTGCCCTCATAGCTTCTACTGCGGCACCATCTGCTGCTTTACCGTCACCCTTACCTATCCATTTTGATGCAGCAATAGCAGCAGATTCTGTAGCTTGAAGAAAATATTTCTCTAAATCGATGGTTGCCATAACACTTCCGAGATGCAAGCAGCATTCAATTATGTTGGTCTCCTTTGCTCTTTTTTAAAACTTGAACATTGTTAATTCTAGACTCAGGATATTGTCCATCAGAATCTTTCTCAATAGATTTCAACATATCCCATGCACACAATAATCCCGCGTTAACTCCACACAATGCCTCCATCTCAACTCCAGTCCTCCAATGGGTTCGTACCGTGACAGTACATCTGAGATTACATTCTTCAATTTCCCATTCAACAGAGCATCCCTCAATTGGAATAGTATGACAATGAGGTAAAATTCTTGGAGTCTCTTTAACTGCTTGAATTGAGGCGATTGTTGAAATCTCTCTGACATCACCTTTCTTTGAGCGGCCCTTGACCTCATTAATTCCAGAAGGTGTTAATTCCAAAACTCCTGTTGCGATTGCCTCACGAAAAACCATATCTTTACCGCCGATATCAACTATAGCAGACCATGAATTTTCTAATTCCTCAACACTCATGTAATCTCCGAGTTAGTAATCATTATTCAGATAAACGGAAGTTAAATCTGTGAAAAATCATCCGATTCCTTGTTTCCAAATTTCACCATCAGACCTTACTTCTTTTTTCCATAGCGGTGCTTGTAATTTGAGTTGATTAATTAGCCATGAGCAAGCTTCGAAACCAGCCGCTCTATGTCTCGAACCAACATGAATACAAACAATAGGTTCTGAAGGTTCGACAGCTCCAGTTCGGTGAGCTATGAGAACTGACTTTATAGCAAATTTATCTATTGAGGTTTTTGCGATTTCTGATAAGATATTTTCTAATTTATCTTCCCAAGAATCAAATTCAAGCCTCTCGACTTTGACCCCGTTATCATCACCTCTTGTTAATCCGACAAAAGAAACAACACTTCCACATCCGTCAACATCTACTAAAGAACGAAGAAAATTTGGATCGAGATTTTCTTTTTCTATTCTAATGATTATTGTCTCTTCTGGCATCTGAGTAACCCACTTTGAACTGTTCGAATACAAATTATCGGATGAACTCTTTGATTATTAATGACCAAACCTTTCAAACAATATACCTCATACGCAAATACATGAAGGAGAGGATTGACATCCTGGGAGCAGGGCTATCTGGCCTTGCTGCAGCGACAATCCTTGCTAAAGCAGGTAAAGAAGTTCATGTTCATGAGATACGTAAAGATAGTGGAGCAAGATTCGATGGAGATTTTCAAGGAATTGAAAATTGGACCAGTGAAACTGACTTTTTTGAAGAAATGAAAACTTGGGGGTTAGAGCCAGAAGAATTTAAGTCAAATGCATTCGATATCATCGATTTGATTCATCCTGACGATGTAATCACAAATCCTGTTACTTCCGGGACTGCTTTTAGAGTGGTAGAAAGAGGAACAGACGAGCATTGTATAGATCAAGGATTCAAAAGGATGGCAATTTCAGCCGGTGCAAAAATACATTATGAGGTTAAGGTCAATCCTAATGATTGTGATATCGTTGCAGCAGGACCGAAAGACTCCAGTGCAATTGCTTTTGGAGAAATATTCCATACTGATCATCCTAACCATGTAGCCTTCCAACTTAATGATAAATTAGCACCAGGTGCCTATTCATATCTGATAATTATTGATGGAATTGGGTTGATTTGTACATGTTTATGGAGAAAACAAAAAAAATCTGGAAGATATCTAAATGAAACCATCGCTTGGTACGAGTCTAACTATGAATTAAACAGAATACCCATCAAAAGAGTCGGCGGGAAAGGAGATTTTAGCTTACCAGAAAAATATATTCATGAAAATAAGATTTACGTCGGAGAAGCTGGAGGCTTACAGGATTTTATGTGGGGTTTTGGCATGAGATATGCAATTACAAGTGGAGTTCTAGCTGCACAATCAATACTCGATCAATGTGACTATGAAGTTGAAGTGAGAAAAAAACTGGTTCCTTTAATCAAAACCAGTGCAATCAATAGATTCTTGATGAATAGAATTGGAGATAGAGGCTTTAAGTTGGTAGCAAGATATTGGATGAGAGATCAGAAAAAGAATGGAGATGGATTAAATTTTATGAAATGGGTATATCAGCCAGGTTTTCTAAGAAAATCACTTTGGCCACTGGTTAAATTATCTATGCTTAGGAAAAAGAAATTAAAAGATGGACGTCTAGTTTACAGAATGCCATTTAGAAAACCTTTGAAGAGAGATTTATGGGATCCTAGTCAAAAAGCCAATTACATTGGAGAACAATGGAATGAGGTTAGAAAAGGTGGAGCAAGCCTATCATTCAGTGAATCTGATTCTTAAAAATTGCATTACTCTGATTCCGTTTCTTTCATTAACGAATTGTCTGTGCGACACACATGACTTCGTGGCCAGAACTTGAGCCTATGCCCAACAAACTAGTGAATTATGGCGTTACTGAAAACGGCATAGCAATTATTGAACTGATTTCAGATACTGATGGAAAACCACTCGAAGAGGGAAGAACATCTGTCAATACCTACACTCGAGAAATGTGGGAAGATATCGACAAAGCCATTCTTAATGCAAGGTTTGATGGGAATGTTTCTGTGATTTTATTGACTGGCCATGGTGGGAAATTTTTCTCAGCGGGAGCAAGTATCAATTATCTTAATACATTATCTCCTAGGTACAAATATTTCTTTTGCTTACATGCCAACGAAACTCTATCTCGTCTTGAGCAAACACCAAAATTAGTAATCGCTGCACTTAATGGGCACACAGTCGGAGGAGGGTTGGAAATTGCTATGGCTGCAGATATTAGAATTGCTCACAAAGGCAACTTCCAAATTGGTTTACCAGAAGTTTCACTTGGAGTTTTAGCGGGAACAGGCGGTACTGCAAGATTATCGCGACTAGTTGGGAAAGCAAAAGCTATGGAAATTATGGTTACAGGAAGAAAATTCTCTTTTGAAGAAGCAAGAGATATGAGTTTAGTTCATGACATATATGACAGCATAAGTTTAGATGAATTTAGAATGGATGTATTGGACTATGCTGGACAGTTTACGCTGCCTCTAGCTGCTGCAAAGGCTATTGGAAATATTAAACGAAGTGTACAAAGTGGTATTGAAATACCTCTTGAATATCATTTGGCTTTAGAAAGAGAATTACAGTCTGATCTATTCCAGTCGGAAGATGCTAAGGAGGGAATTGCATCTTATGTTGAACGTCGGACACCTAGATTTACAGGGAAATAAAATTCTGTGCTAAATGTACATTTATTCATATACTAACATCGCTCCCGCAAATATATGTCAGGTAGTGAAATAGTAGAAGGATATACCCCCAACTTTGAAGCTTGGATTAGAGACTTCAATGAGTGGCAAACAAGAATTGGTTTTGACCCATCTTGGTTAGGCGATTATAGATTTGATATAAAATTTGATTGGGATACTGCTGGAGACTCTATTGAGTTTGGAGATTTCAAGGGTATGCCGAAGTGGGAAAGAAGGATGCAAATCCCACAACAAAATATCAGAGACGCGATAATCAGTATGGTTAGCGTACAAGGAGATACAGAATTCGCAAGTGTCGAACAACAAAATCATCTATTAGCAACTGCTCCTACAGAATATGATAAAAAATCTGCTTTGAGAATAATGTGTGAAGAACAAAGACATGGTTGGCAAATGGCTTATCTGTTGTGTACTTATTTTGGTGAACAAGGGGTCAGAGAAGCTGCAAAATTATTGGAAAGAAATGCTCAAGATGGAACAAGAATTCTTGGTTCATTCAATGCACCAATTGATCACTGGCTTGATTTCTTCTGCTTCACTCATTTTATCGATAGAGATGGTAAATATCAACTGAAAATGCTTAGTACATCTTCATTCAAACCCCTTGCTGCGTCTATGGGTCCAATGCTTAAAGAAGAATCATTTCACCTTGGTACCGGTGCTAACGGTCTTAGAAGAATCGTGAAACAAGGAGTCATTCCTTGTGAATTATTACAGAAATATTTGAACAAATGGATTAGCACTGGATTAGACTTATTTGGTACAGATGATTCTACAAGTGCTCAATGGGCATATGTTTACGGAGTTAAAGGAAGGTATGACGAGAGAGAAAGTGATATTGAAGCAGATAGAGGACACCTGAATGAAGCCAGTAGGGAATTATATTTCCAAGAACTACGTGAAGAAATGCGAAGAATTAGTGCTGCTAGAAAGGAAGGTGAGCCTGAACTATTCATCCCATCCGATAAATTCAATCGAGGTATTGGAAACTATGCTGGAAAGAACTTTACAATCCATGGTGAAAAATTCGAAGGGTCTGATGAAGAATATAAGGCCTACCTAGTCAGTGTGTTGCCTACGGAAGAAGATGAAAATAAGTTAATGAATGATTACATGAAAAGAGAATGGATTCAATATCGAGAATGGAAAGGTAACTAATTTTCGGTTGGTGATAATATGCAACATGTAGCCTTATTAGCCTTTGATAAAGAAAAGTGTAAACCATTCTTCGATAGATTAACTGAATTATTTTATCAACATCATCACTCTGAAAAACAGAATTCAGAAGAATATGAAAAATTATTGTACATGGTGAAAAAACCTTATGATAATAAAATGCTAGATATGATTGATCAATGGATGGGTTTAGGTAAAAGAGAATGGAGAGAGGAAACTACCAGAGAAGTAAAATTAGCACTATATGCAATTAGATATCCTGACACACTCCTACTTGATAGTTTTACAGAGAATCCTAGATCAGATATTAGAAGACTCTCTGCATACTTACATTTCACTCATCACACATATGCAATATGGGATGAAGATACTAGAAAAGGATTAGAAAAAATTGGAATAAAAATTCCTCAAACAGAAGTAGCAGATCCATTCATCTATGGAGCATATGTGAGTGCTATTGAGTTATTGAAAGATGTCGCTCCATTTACATGTTTCCTAGAACATGATGTTCCAAGACAAAGATTATTTCAGTCAGCTCTAGCAGCATATGGAAGAGAAGAATGAGCAATACCTATTGACTATGACCATTACGTATGCGTATGAAAGTACGTACTGTGGCAGTCATAGGTGCAGGCACCATGGGTTCAGGTATAGCTCAAATTTGTGCTCAGAGTGGATGGGAGACCAGAATCTTTGATGCCTTTCCTGAAAGTTTAGAAAAAGGAATAGGAAGAATTTTTGAATTTTGGGACAAAGGTATAGAAAAAGGGAAGACTGAATTAACTGATAAAGAAGAATGGAGTCGAAATTTAAAAGCTTGTAATGATATATCAGAGGCATTAGAGAATGTTGATTTAGTAATAGAAGCAGTTCCAGAAATTATGCAATTAAAAAAAGAGATTTTTATAAAAATCGAAAAATTAGTACCTAAACACACGATTCTTGCTACCAATACTTCTAGTCTACCAATCTCAGAAATTGCAAATATTACTAATTGTCCTGAAAGAGTCATTGGAATGCATTTTTTTAATCCAGTTCCAATAATGAAATTACTAGAGTTAGTAAAACATGAGAAATGCTCGAAAGAAACCATACATTTAGCTCAATCAATCGGATTACAAATGGGTAAAACGACAATCTTAGTTAATGATGTACCGGGATTTGCAACTAGTAGATTAGGAGTAATTCTTGGAAATGAAGCAATCAAAATGCTATCGCAGGGGGTAGCTTCGGCTAGCGATATCGATACAGCAATGAGGCTTGGATATAAACATCCTATGGGGCCTTTAGAACTCTCGGACTTAGTAGGATTGGATGTTAGGAGAGATATTTTGAATAGTTTAGCTGAGTCTTTTAATGATGAGTCATACAGACCTCATCAATTACTAAACAATTTAGTTGCTGAAGGAAGCTTAGGACGAAAAACAAAGAAAGGAATTTATATCTGGGACGAAAATGGTAAGAAAGAAAGGAATGATTTACCGAAATAGGAGTCCGTATGACAAATATTCTAGTTGAATTAATTGGCATTATTGCTGGTGCGCTAGGAGTAATTGCTTGGATACCTCAACTGAAGGAGGTTTGGAAGGAGAAAAAGCATGAGGGAATCTCATTGCCTACACTATACCTAATTTGTACAGCATTGTTGCTATGGCTAACTTATGGCCTTATTATTGATTCAATAGCTATAATTATCTCTAATCTTGCAGCATTATCATGCATCCTGATTTTAATCTATGGTGTAATAAATTTGAGAAAAGATTAATGAAATTATTCCTCGCCAAAATTGGGGTTTCTCTTCTCCAAGAATGCAGACACTCCTTCAGCAAAATCTGAGGTTAAAGATGAGTTAGTGATTAGTAATTTTTCAAACTCAAGGTGAGTTTCCATAAAAGTGGATGTTGAAGCATCGATTAATTGCTTTGTAGATCTGCGACTTGACTCAGCCCAATTACCCCATCTTTCTGCTACTTTAATAGCACATTCAATAAGTTCTTCAGGATTGACTAATTCATCAACTACTCCGTATTCAAATGCCTCCTTACCATTCCAAACTTCATTTTCAAAAAAGAATTTTTTAGCTCTTTGTGTGCCAACTAGTCTAGGGAGTAACCATGAGGTCCCACCATCAGGAGATAATCCCAGAGTGAAATATGCAGCGGCTAGCTTTGCTCTGGGGACACATACTCTGTAGTCAGCACACAAGGCTATACCCAAACCTCCGCCTGCAACTGAACCATTAATTGCTACAACAAAGATTTTTTCAGAGGCACGAATCTTAAGTTGCATTGGATGGAGAATTGATGTTAATCCACCAACTAAATCTGAAATACTACCATCATCAATTGCAGATGCAAATTCTCCTATATCTGCTCCGGAACAGAAAAATTTCCCTGTTCCAGTCATTACGATAGATTTTACTGATGAATTTTCGAGTAATTCATCAACAATATCTGACATTGATTGCATTAATTTAATTGATAAAGCATTCTTTGATGCTTCTGCTGACAGAGTTACCAAAGCAACACCGTTAGGAAGATGTTCGACTGTGAGGTTCATGATTATCCGAACAGGTCTTCACTATTAGAATGCGTGAATATCTAAAGTAAGTACTCCTCGCACTGTCTATGCATACACGGGACCAACTGTATATTGACGGAAAATGGATTCAACCAATAGGAATTGGAAGTATAGATGTTTTCAATCCCGCAACTGAGGAAATAATTGGAAAAATTCCTGTTGGTTCGTCAAAAGATGTTGACAAAGCCGCCTCGGCCGCAAGATCTGCTTTCGAATCATGGTCAAAAAGTGATATAAATACACGAATAGACATTCTAAATGCCCTATCAAATAAACTGAAAGAAAGAGGAGAAGAAATTGCTCAAACGATTACTGCTGAGGTAGGAACTCCTATTGGCTATTCTAGAATCGCAATGGTAGGAACTCCTAGAGTTGTTTCCAGAAGCTATGCAAAAATTCTAGAAAATTTTGATTGGGAGGAAAGGGTGAGAAATTCAATTATTTGTAAAGAACCGATAGGAGTTTGCGCATTTATTACTCCTTGGAATTTTCCTCTTCATCAAATAATTGGTAAAGTTGCCCCAGCTATTGCAGCTGGTTGTACAATGATCTTGAAACCATCAAAAGAGGCCCCATTAAGTGCGTTTATTTTAGCAGATATTTTACATGAAATAGGTTTACCACCTGGAGTTTTTAATCTAGTTTCAGGACATGGATCTGAAATTGGAAATTATATGTCGAGTCATCCAGAGGTAGACATGGTATCTTTCACTGGTTCAACTGGGGCGGGAGTTTCTGTAAGTGAAGCTGCTGCTCCTACTGTAAAGAGAGTCACGTTGGAGTTAGGTGGAAAAAGTGCAAATGTAGCTCTAGATGATGCTGATCCTATTTTAGTAGCTAAAAAAGCAATAGGTGCTTGTCACCAAAATAGTGGTCAAACATGTTCTGCACTGACGAGACTTATAATCCCTGAATCTATGAGTGAGGAAGTGTACAAAGTCATAGCAGAAAAAAATGATTCCTACCGTCCAGGAAATCCTCTAGAAGAAAGTACTAGGTGTGGACCAATGGTAAGTTTAAGACAACAAGAAAGTGTAACTGGATACATTAAATCTGGAATTAATGATGGGGCTACTTTATTATCCGGAGGTTTAGGAATGCCTGAAGGAATTTCCAAGGGTTTCTATGTTAAACCAACTATATTTACAAATGTAACCTCTGAAATGAAGATTTGGAAAGAGGAGATTTTTGGCCCTGTTTTGGTTATTGCAACATATAAAACAGAAAAAGAGGCTATTGAATTAGCTAATGACTCCATATACGGGCTTTCGGGAGGAGTTTGGTCTAACGATGAAGACCGAGCGATAAAATTCGCTAAGGAGATGAGAACTGGACAAGTTAGTGTCAATGGAGGATCATTCAATGTTAGTGCTCCTTTTGGCGGGTACAAGCTTTCAGGTAATGGAAGAGAACTTGGAACACATGGACTAAATGAATTTTTAGAAATCAAATCGATTCAACTTTGAACAAATATTTTTTATTATTTTCCAAGCCATTTGGGTGATTCACGATTTAGGAATGCGTTAACTCCTATCTCCTTATCCTCTGTATCAAATAATGCAACAAATTCTGATCTTTCCATTAGTACACCTTCGCTAAATGGTAAATCAAGAGATGCTCTAACTGTACGTTTTGCAACCTTTGTAGTGTAGGGAGATTTTCTTGCAATATTTTCTGCTAATTTCATAGTATTTTCTTTGAGATCTTCAGGGGTAGTTACTAAATTAATCAAGCCACATGAAAATGCTTTTTCAGAATCAATCATTTCTCCTGTAAGAACCATTTCTAATGCTTTTCCATACCCAATTAATCTACATAATCTCTGAGTTCCTCCACCACCTGGGATTAATCCAAGATTTATTTCAGGTGTTCCAAATTTCGATCTATTAGAGGCAATTCTAATGTCGCAAGAAAGTGCTAACTCAGTACCTCCTCCCAAAGCAAATCCGTCAATCATTGCTATTGTTGGTTTGGAAAGATTCCAAATCTTCTCCCAAGCATTATCTTCAAAGAAATCTCGAACGTCATCGGAATTCTTACCTACAAATTCAGAAATATCGGCACCAGCTGCAAAAGACGAAGGTTTTGGTTTTTTACCATCCTTAGGAGGATTTGGTTGAGCACCAGTGATTACAATGACTCTAATTAGATCATTAGATTCAACCATATCACATGCTTCTTTCAATAATTTGTGAGAATCAGAATTTAGCGAATTTAATTTATCAGGTCGATTTAATGTCCAAACAGATATGAGTCCTCCTTCAGGAAAAGTACCTTCGACTGGAACATTTTCAATTAGTAGGATATCATCATTCATACATAGTCGAAAGAGAACAGATGTTTGAACGTACGGTTGAATACATGTCATTCTTTTTGTATCTCTGAAGGAGGAATCGGAGGAAAACCAGGAGGTGGTGGCATCGGTGGAAGCCCAGGTGGAGGTGGCATTGGTGGAAGCCCTGGTGGAGGAGAAATTTCATTATCTACTAGTAGAGTATCCGACTTATTTACCTCATTTATCTTACTTTTACTTTCTACAACTAGAGGAATGGTTAGTTTCAATATTCTAGTATTATCAATCCTAACATATGAAACACCAAGCGGCTTAGTATCATCATAATCTTCAGATTCTTCAATTATCGTAAGGCCGTGATTTGGATCATTCAATAAAGTGGCAAGATCTTCACCATCTTCAACGTCAGTCCACAAACGAGCTTTTGCGGCTCTTCTTTCGGCTAATGCCATTCTTCTCTTCCTCTCTAAACTTGAACGAATTTCTGCCTGCCTAGTCCTTCGCTGGTCAACAAAACTCTCTATCTCAGACTCCATTTCAGATTGAGCATCAGAGGTGATAACTAGCTTTTTAGCAAGTTTAGTTCCGTCAACGGGCTCAACATTTTCTAAAGATGGTAGTGGCATAGGAGGGACAGCCCCCCTCTCCTCTATGTCAATAGAAATTGCAGGAGGTGCAGGCATTGGAGGCAGTGACGGAGGAGCTAGATTTCTTTTTTTACGACTTCTCTGAAGTTTCTCTTCATTTTCTGGATTAACAATTTCTAATTCTTCTACTTGACTATCTTGTAAACTAGGGGGTTCAATCTTTTCAGGTTCACTCTTGATAATTTTGGGAGGAGGAGAGATTAATTTTTGATTACCTGTAAACATCAATATCGCCAAAATAGATAACAGAACTACACCTGCTGCTATAGAAGAAATTAAGTCCAATCTACCTTGAAAAATAAAAAACAAAATAAAGCCAAAGAATAATGAAAACCACCCAATTATCCTAATCAAAGACGGCATACTATCATCTCTGGGAGTAGGCCTCCTATCTTCACTTTGACGGATGATTAATTTCTTCACAAATAATCTTCAGAGACTCTCCTCTATGAGATTTAGATTCTTTTTCTTCTTCATTCATTTCAGCAAAAGTACGACCATCTCCAGATTTAGGAATAAAAATTGGATCAAAACCAAAACCGTTTAAACCTTTAATTTGAAATGAAATTCTACCTGAACAGATTCCTAGTCCATGATAATATTTCCCATCTTTATATAAAATTGAATAAGCACGGAATTCAGCATTTCGATTTGATTTATTGGCAAGAATATCTATTATTCCTTGATTGCCAATAGTTTCTGAGACATAAGAAGAATAAACTCCCGGAAAACCATTGAGAGATTCAATAAATAATCCCGAATCTTCAACGAGTAACGCGTGATTTTCGAGTGTTGTTCCTGAAATTAATTCTAAAGCCTGCTGAATTTTAAATTCCGAAACCTCTGCTATTGAGGAGGATTGAGGTTCAATAAAATTTGGAGTTTGACCATCTAACAGAAACTGTTCAACTCTATATCCTAATTTAGATAGTATATCATTAGCCTCATCAACCTTATTTTTGTTACCTGTGATAAAAAGTATCTTCATAAAAATCACAAACTCTAAGCATGATACCTTACTCTTCCCCTTATTGAGTTGAATCTTGCAATAACATCGGAACCTAATGGAGTGGAATCGTCAGAGGAATTGGAAAGATAACCATCAATCATTGCTTCAATTGCATTATTTTCTTGATAATGACTTGCATTAAGACATTCATGTAGAACTTGTAAATCAAGTCCTAAATGTTCAATCTCTGGTGAAATCTTAGAAAGTCCAAAATCTATAAGTGTTAATTCTCCATCCTCACCAATTATCACATTATGCGTAGTTAAATCACCATGTGAAATTCCTAATTCATGTAAATGACGTATTAAGCCGCCAAATTTTTTTATCTGTTCAATGTTAGATTTACCATTCAATAGAGATTCATACAAAGTAATACCTTCTACCTCTGATAAAATAATCCAACCTTCTTCTATGTCTACATCAAATAATGAGGGGGAAGAGATTTTTGTTGAGTGTAGTTTTTTTAGTACTCTGACTTCTACTGAAAGTCTCTGTCGAGTTAACCTCCTATCTAAATCAGGATGACGATATGAACGACGATTACGCTTTTTTAAAATCGCTTTTTCACCCATCCAAAATCCAGAGAATACTGTAGCCTCAGCACCCTGATGGATCATTTTCGAAGGTTTCCATAGTGGCACCGACTCATCATCCATGTGCAGCGGAGATGACATACCTTGAAAGAGGTTAAACCTGACCAATGAGCGAATTAACATGTCTATGGACTTACCAAATGCTCCTAAAAGTCAAGGTAAAGTAATTCCAAAGATGTATTCTGAAGAGATTATAGATGAAGAAGCAAGAAGGCTTATTGATGCCATAAAACAGCCTGAAAGATGGACAATGGAGCACTGTAAGTCAATAGCTCCTTACACACTTGAGATTAATGAGTTAAAAGAGGAAAAAGATGTTTATCTAATTGCCCATTCTTATCAAACTCCAGATATTATCTATGGAGTAGCAGATGAAGTTTCGGATAGTTATTCTCTGTCGAAATCAGCTAGAGATGCTCAACAACAAATCATTCTTTTCTCTAGTGTTAGATTTATGGCTGAAACTGCGAAAATACTAAGTCCAAACAAATTAGTTATACATCCATCTCCAGAAGCTGGATGTTCATTATCGGAAAGTATAACAGCAGAAGATGTTAGAAAATTGAGAAGGAAATATCCTGGAGTGCCTGTTGCATGTTACATTAACACTACAGCTGAGGTAAAAGCGGAAGTAGATGTTTGTGTGACTAGTAGTAACTACCTCAAAATATGTGAAAATTTACCAGGAGATAAATTAATTTTTGTTCCAGATAGATTTATGGGTGAGCACTTACAAAAATCATTGAATGGAAAGAAAGAAGTGATTATTTATGATGGAGAATGTGAAGTTCATGCATTATTTTCAGGAGAAAAAATCCTTTCTTGGAGAGAGAGGGCGAATAAGGTAGGAATTGATCTTCAAGTATTAAGTCATCCTGAATGTTCGGCTGATGTTTTAGAAGAAAGTGATTTCATAGGCAGCAGTGAAGTCTTAATTAATGAATCAATAAGATTAGGGAAGGAAGGGAAAAATAACATCATGCTAATCACCGAATGCGGAACAGCAGACAGGGTACTGGCAGAAACTAATGATGAGATGAATATTATTGGGGCCTGCGTTATGTGTAAACACATGAAAACAACTCTCCTAGAAGATATTCTTCAATCATTAAGAAATCCAAGAGATGACCAAATAATTCATTTGGAAGACGAAGTTATTGAAAAAGCCAAATTCTCACTTGACGAGATGTTTAGATATGCTGAAGCTTAATTTCTTATCCTTCTCTCGATAGCAACTTGATGAGATAATAGTAACAATAATGGTATTAACATCAATATTGCGGATTGTAATACAACAGATGAGTACTCCTCAAATGTTTTTTCTAGCGAATAGATAACTAACTCTGAATCTCCATTTTCATCAATTTCAATCCAAGTCACTCCGTTATCAAGCACATGAGGATTCTCTTGGTCTAGATCATCAAGAGTAATCTGAATACTACCACTATTATCTTCAATGTTCCAAATAAATACATCTCTATTAAAATTTTCAGGATCTAAATTTAATGTAGGTGAATAAATTGGTCTTTGTAAAAATGCAATATAATTTCCCTCAATACTGGGTGACTCTGTTGGCCATAAAGGATTTGAAATCATTTCCTGATTCCCTGTTAAAGCATCAACTAAAATTAAACGATTAAGTGGCCCTACATGAACTAAAACAACTACCAGACTTCCTTCCATTTCAATATCAATAATTGTTGAGTTTTTATAATCTACAGGAATTTCATACAACCGTTCAAGATATTCATCATTTAGATCATTTGAAAAATTTTCAATCAATATATTAATCTCAACTCCTGGATTAAAAGGGTTTGTCACATTAATTACAGGACCATTAATTGTATTGTATGCCGAAGCAAATAGTTGTCCAGAACCTTCAATTGCAGTTAGATTTTGTATATTAGTTGAGGAAATTAAATTATTACTTAAGAGATTAATAATTTTCATTGTGTTATTGCTAGCTATGACTAAACAAGGTTCACCTTGGTTATTCTCAATTATTGAAACTCTATCTAACGTGTAATCATCTTTTAGACTAAATATAGGTTCAAACACTTCGATTGATGAATTATTTAATTGAAAGAAATCTAGGTTTGATTCATCGAATAGTATAAGATTATTATTTGATAATTCTATTTTAGGAGGAGATGTCCAATTACTTCCCTCAATAACCGCTTCTTTCTGAGTGCTTACATTCCACAATTTGATTTCTATCCCATCATCAATTTCTTCAACTCCAACTACCCATCCTTCTGAACCAGCAGAATTTGTTGGATTCACTCCCTCAATAGGAAAATCTTGATGAGTTGCATCCCACAATAATACTCCACTAGTCAAAATTAGTACTGAAGCAATGAAAGCTTTTGTTTGGCTAGAACTTGGTTGTTGTATTGGATGAAAGAATTTTTTTGTAATAATCCAAGACTCAGAGAACCATTTCTTTGGATCATCGATTGCACGAGCCAATCTTCTTGAAAATAATCTTTCATCAGCAAATTGCCAAATTGGTTTATGTGTTTTGGCGGTAATTTCGACTGCAATCATAGCAACGATAATCCCGCCAATAATATCTGAAACCCAATGGATCCCAAGATAAAGTATAGTGAATGCAGTAATTATGATAAATAGTAATAATAATCTTCTATATCTTAACCATCTTTCATCAGAATCCCATCTTTCCATAGTTAACCAAATAGCAAAAGGAAGTCCGAAATGTAAACTGGGCATACCATTAGTAAATGGATCTATTTGTATGAACCAATTATGAATTTCTGGCGTCAAATCATAGGCTATAGTTTCCATTTCTGGAATATAATTTCCTGTCACTCTAACATTAAAGAACAAGTAAAATGGAATAGCTAAGATATAAACCCAAAACATTGACAATGACACTCTATCTGCCATATATCTGTCATCAAAAAAGATTGGATAAATGAAAGAAGAGAAGGTTACAGCCATAAAACCCATTACATAAAAATGTGTTAAAGTAAAAGATAGTAAGGAATTATTCAGTGAATCTTGTATCCACCAAACAATATCACCCTCAATTGCATAAATATATGGAGTCATATCCAATTGAGTATTTGCCATAATAATTCTATCTAGCTGATCTAGTAGATCTTTCCATAGATAGACAGAAAAAACTACAATCATATGTGCCCAATATCTTCTGAACATATCAATGAAACTAGAAATTCGAATTTTGGCATAATCTGGTTTAAAGAATGGCATTAGAGATATGCTAATTATTATAGCACCGGTAATCCAAGTGAGATAAATTCCACTCGCCACTGCCATATTATCAATATGTCTCGGGAAGACTACACATCATCAAACTGACCCTTCTATGAAATAATCAATCATGATATTCTAACCGTTGGACTACTAGGAAGTTCTAATGATTCAACTACTTTTTCTACAATTTTATCAAAAGCCTCCGCAGTTGCTCCATCAGGTTCTGCTAGAATACGATGAACTCCATCATCTCCTCCTCTAACTATTCCGGGGTCAAAAGGAAGAGAACCTAGGAAAGGTACTGAAAGATTTTCTGCTGCATCTGATCCCCCACCACTTTTGAACACATCTAGTATAACAGACCATTTTCCTTCTGAATCTGAAATTGTCTCAATCATATTTCCACTCGGTCCTTTTACTGAAACTTGAGTTTCAGGTTCGGTAACTCCATCAATGGTATATCCGCTCATGTTTTCTACAACACCAATTACGGGGATCGAAATAGTCTTAGCAAAATTAATTGATTTCCTACTATCTAGTAAAGCTACTTCTTGGGGAGTGGTTACAATAACAACTCCATCTATTGTAGGAAGACTTTGAGAGACAGTAAGTGGTTCATCGCTGGTTCCTGGAGGAAAGTCAATTATTAGTGCATCAAGTTCTCCCCATTCAACATCTCCAATAAATTGGTTTATTGCACCTAATTTTATTGGTCCGCGCCATATTACAGGCTTATCTGGATCCTCAATTAAAAATGCCATGGAAATCACTTTAATCCCATGAGATCCGATTGCTGGATGAATTCTACCATTTTCAACATGTAATTCTGAACCTTCCAAACCTAACATTTTTGGGACGTTCGGTCCAGTAATATCGATGTCCATAATTCCAACTTTCTTACCCATTCTAGCTAGAGAAAGAGCCAAACCAGTAGCAACTGTAGACTTACCAACTCCTCCTTTACCTGATAGGACCATTATTTTATGCTTGATATCTTGGTCAATTTTGTTGATACGTAACTTTCTTTGCATTTGTTGATATGCTTGTTCCATCTGAGCTTTTTGTTCAGTTGATGCTTCAGATTTCTCAACTTTTTGTTCAGATTTACCGTCATGATGGCTTATTGGGGGTTCTGACATAATTATTGCGCGTAATAAATAATACTTCAACCCTAGTGAGAATTAGTTCAACATAAATTGTAATATCTATATGAGTTTAATTGATAAGATTAAGCCTTATCAGGTTATTATGAAACTATTGTTTGTATGTGTTGGAAACACTTGTAGGAGTCAAATGGCTGAAGCCCTAGCAAAGAATATGGGATTTGAGGCACAATCCGCAGGGACACATCCTGGAGAAAAGATTGCTCAAAATGCTGTAAATGTGATTAGAGAATTGGGAATTAATATGGAAAATCAATTCCCTAAATCGATAGATATGATTGAAACGATAGGCTATGATAGGATAATTAGTATGGGGTGTGGAGTTGAATGCCCAAATCTTCCAATTTCATCAGACTGGGGATTAGACGATCCTGTGGGACATGATATTGATTTTTACAGGCATACTAGAGACAAAATTCATACTTTATTAAAAAATTTGTCTTAAACTCAGACCGACGCTTAGAAAAGTGACTCGGGTTTCCCAGTATTCATACGAGTGTAGTGTAGTGGTTATCACCGGGCGTTGCCAACGCCTGAACCCGGGTTCAAATCCCGGCACTCGTACCAAACTAATCGAAGTCTGAATTACGTAATACAATTAAGATACCTGCAAATGATAAAGATAAAACGATTAATAAACCGATTACAATTAATATAGATCTATTATCTGAAAACCAATTACCTGTATTTGATTCTTCTATTTTATCTAATTTTATTACTAAACTTTGATCATTTACATCTGTGGTGGAAAGATAAATATCAGTTCCTCTAACAAAAACTTCTATCTCCCCGTTTGGTAGACTGGAACGAGGGAAAATCTCTAATGAAAATACTCCATCATTAGCGATTCTATCTACTCCTGAACCATCATCTTTCATTAGAATCCAATTATTTGATTCACCAATCGGGGCTAATCTACCCATCTTGACTTGCACTGAGGATAAGCCATCAGGATCAAACATAGATATTTCCAATACTTGTGGTATCGGGTCTCCCGATTGAGGGACTAATACACTATCAGATATTTCGTTATCTTTGACGATTGAATAATTGATAAAGGAAGGAGCTTCATTAATGATGGTCAATATTGACATAATTTCTACTCCATTAACTAAAGATTTAGTTATTAATCTGGAAGAATCATTTCCATCAATCAATCTAATCGGGACCAATCTTTCACCCGGAGTGATGATATATGGAACTTGAAATTGACCAACCCATTTTGTATCAATTAATGAAAGAGATATTGACTCTCCGCCAGCACTCGTTAATTCTAAAGAAACAGAACTTACGCCGTGACCATCTTCTGCCAATATAGAAACATCCACCAAATCTCCACGTTTCACAACACTGGGTGAGAAATCAATAGATGACATTACAGGAGCTGGATTAAGAATGATAATACTTGTGGTGAATAGTACAGATTCCCAAATATCAGTTATTTCGATTTCAACTGTTTTATTGCCAAAATTTAATCCATCTGCTATTACTAATGATGTCCAAACATCATCGTGAATTACACTATCTCCAAACAATCCCTTGTCTGATAGTTCTATGATCCCTAGTCCAAATTCTGATAGGTTGACATGTAAAGAAATAATATCATTATCAATATCATCTACTGAAACTTCAAGATGAGCTTGTCCACCTTCAGCGTACAAAAAACCCTCTCTAAATTCTACTTTTTCTAATATTGGGGGAGTATTTTCTTCTGCAGTAATAATTGATGGTGAGCGAATTTTATCTAAGCTCTGAGTCTCATGGAAATTGACCTCACTCTCAGCTAAAGGTAAACTGATTGAACGATTGATTTGGTGAAATAATCCAGCCAATAAGCCCTCATTAATCACACTACCAGATGCAGAAGTGTTATTGCCATAATTTCCTATCCAATCAATCACATCGACATTATGACCGTCTATATTCACTTCCCTAATATCTTGGACAACAATGGATAGAACAAGATCTATATTTCTCGATAAAATTATCTCATCTCCGGATCTTAAAATATCAGGAATAACTCCTGTCTCTTTAGTGATGGGTGACGACTCGAAAGAACTCGAAGATGGTCTTTCTGGATCTATCGGTATTGGGGAATTTTCTGGAAAATCATCTGAACTAGATCCATTATCTTCGATATACTGATACCTAACAACTGGATTTTCCCAATAAGATTGAGGTACCGTATACTCATATGTAAGATTATGTTCTGCATTAATCTCTTCATCTACAATTATAAATCCTCCAGAAACATTAAGCCAATTCTCATTTCTAATTTTATTTACCTCAAAATTTGATCCTGAAAAATTCTTCTGTATTGCCTTATCTTCGATCAATCTTATTATCCCAAATGAACCTGAAAAATCGCCATCATATGTGCCATCAAGTCTTAAAGTGTCATAGAGTATTAATCCATTTCTATCTTCGAAATGTAAACTGTCAACCGTACCATTTGTATAAATGTAAGGTGCTTCATCTGAGATAATAGCATTAAATTCAGCATTGCCAATATACTTCAAGAGATGTTCTTCTTGAACTCCATGTATCCACAAATCTTTGTATCTAAATTCTTCCAACTCAAGATCAATATTACCATCTGCAAAATCAATAAAACTTGTAGCATCTGCTTCTAAATTAATGTTCTGATATTCTCTTAAACCATCTGAATCTAATGATTCAAAATAGAAAGAAGAAATATCTCCCGATATAGATATACTATCATTTTCTGATCTATCTAATAGGTGTATCATTCCATAGCCATCAACTAGTAAATGTTCAGTATAACTATCTTGTAATACTGTACGATTATAAAACGCCTCTGTTACATTAACTGAAATATCTAAACCATCCTGAACAGTGAATAAATTCCCCTCTCCACGCATTTCAAATTCCTGCGCTAGTAATTCTTCATCATAGTATGTTTGATTTAGCCAAACCTTATGTAAATCAAGCTCTATATCCATATTATCAAAATTTGATAACTCAAAACTTCCTGAACCTAATTCATTTGAGGTCAGACTTGCGCCTATTCTTTGCTGCCAACCTCTACCCTCAAAAATTAGGTTAGAACTAACTTCAGAATCGCCTAAAATATTATTCTGCCATGTTCTGTTACTAGTTACTTCATGATCTGCTATTGGCTGATTCCAATTTGTAACACTGATGGAACGACTACATGATGCTTCTAAGGTTTCAACCGATATCTCAATTTCATCCATGAAAACAGGTTCTTCTGGTAGAATAATATCAATTTCTCCACCTGCTTCAATTATATTAGAGTTGAAAGTATCACCAATAAGGTTATCTCCTCGAAAATGACTTATTGAAGTATCAACTAAATGAGGAGATGAACCATTAACGTAAGAGGGGGAAAAAGAAACTACATAACGATGAATGATAATTGATTCAAATGTCGAAAAATTTCCTTCGATATCTATCTTTGGGATATAATCTGCCCCCCAATCTGCAAGAATTTCACATTCTATGGATTGATTTTCTTCAGCATATACTAATGAAGTAGAACTACTGAATAGTAAAATAAAAACAATGAAAAGAACTTTCTGGACGCTTTTCATGATAAAGTCTAGAAGATAATGCTTTTGAAACTTAGGGGTGAATGATATTTTATAAAAAAATAAAAAAATATACTAGAATAATGGTTCTTCCCAATCATCTTCTTCTCCAGATCTCTCTTTCCAAAGATTTGCAGGCATATCATCATATATTCCTGCGTAAGGGTCTTCATCTTCGACCTTTTTATTTCTCATCTCCATTGCAGCTAAAGCGAATGCTTCAGCCGAAGACTTAAATTTCCAATAATGGATTCTCCATTCTCTTCCATCCCATAATGTAGTCTCTTCTGATTCAGTAGTCAACAAATCATAATCTTGTAGTTGATAGAAGAGGTTACGATCGTTTGGTTCTAATGCATTATCAATAATTCGATTTGAGAAACCAAAAAATCCCAGAGCATGCTCGGCGATACCTTCCGCAACAACTGTTTCCATATCTTCGTCAACTTTACGACGTATAGCCTGAGTTAATTGAGCAAGTGTCAATCCCATATCACCGACTCCATTATGGATTCCATGAGTGGGTTTGACTTATCAACCATACTTTATCAACATTACAGATTAAATTTCAATCCCGAAGCCATTAATCGAGAGACACCCGCCGTAATCATCATGGATGAGTCTGGGAAGATGACTTTCTTTGGACTTGAAGAAAATGAAAATGGCCCCTATGATATCGTGATTTTACCCATACCTTATGAAATGACTACAAGCTACAGGGAAGGAACAGAATTCGGACCAAAGGCATGTATTAGCGCCAGTTCACAGGTAGAATTATTTGATGATTTATTAGACGAAGATTTACCCTGTGGTTTCAAATTATTTACCTCAGAATCTTGGAATAATGACGTTCCAAGCCTCTCAGAGGCTCTAGAGAGTATAGAAGAATTCTCTTCGAAATGGGTTGATGGAAAGCAATTCCCAATATTCTTAGGGGGGGAACATGGTATGCTACTACCAATTATTAGATCTCTCAACAAACATCCTATAATTGAGGGGAATCTAAATCAATTGACGATTGTACAAATTGATGCACATGCGGATCTAAGGGATAAATTAAATGGAGAAAAATTTTCTCATGGAACAGTAATTAGAAGAACTTTAGATGAAGGAGTAGGAAAAATAATTCAGATAGGTGTTAGAGCCTACAGTTCAGAAGAAAAAGAAATAATTGAAACTGATAATAGGATTAAAACATGGTTTGCAAAAGATCTAATCAGTATAGATTCAAAAATTTCTGATTGGAATAAAATGATTAATCAAATCAAAAATCTATCAGGCCCAATATGGTTAAGTTTCGATATAGATGGATTGGATGGAATTTTAGTTCCAGCAACTGGAACCCCGGTCCCAGGAGGATTGTCATTCTGGGGAGCCAATCAGATAATACAAGAATTATTTAATGGTAAAAAATCACAAGTTATAGGTGCAGATATCAATGAAATATCAACTTCTAATAACACCAACTTAACAGAGTTCTCGGCTGCATTGATTGCTACGAAAATTATTGCATGTCATATATCGAATTTAAGAAATAATTAATTTAAAAAAATCTATTTAATCATGTAATTATTATTATTGATTGTATAAAATAAACTGAAATTGAAACTTTGAGAAACAATTATTTGTATAATTGAATATAATCGTAATGACATGAATGTATCAGTTAGTGGTTATTTAGAGACCGGAAATATCATGATTATCCCACTTTTTCAAGGAATTGAAAAGGCACCAAATAATTCTACAAAAGGTTTGACTAGAGCTGCAAGTATTGCAGTAAAATCTGCAATCTCTAGCGATAATTTTGATGGAGAAGAAAAAAGTCAAATTTCTATCTGGACCAAAGAATGTCAAATAATACTTTTAGGAGTAGGACAAAATGATAAATTAAGTCATAAAAAGTCTAGAGATTTGGGTGCAACATGCTTCAATAATCTGCCTGAAAATCAAGGGAAAAATGTTGTTATCAGATTTACCAAAGAATGGAATTACGAAAATATGGCCTCATTTGTAGAAGGAATGATTCTTAGAAATTATTCGTTCGATAAGTATCAAAAAATAGATGATAAGGTGGAAAAGAATATTGAATGGTCAATAAACTGTCAAACTACAGAAAGATACAGGAAAGATTTACGTTCAGAATTGGATAGACTTTCAGCTATAGCCACTGGCGTTCATCTCGCTAGAGATTTAGGAAACGAACCAGCGAATCGTCTATATCCTGAAGAATTTGGAAGAAGGGCGATAGAATGGGCTCAAGGAAAAAAGAATGTTGAAGTTGAAGTATGGGACTACCCTCGACTAATAAAAGAAGGTATGAATGCCCTTGTCGAGGTTGGTAAAGGAAGTATACACAAGCCATGTATGGTCTTTTTTCGTCTAAACCCCGATTTAGATGTCAATAAGCAAGTTCCATGTATTGTAGGTAAGGGTATTACTTTTGATTCAGGAGGAATTTCGATCAAAGGAAGTGCAGGAATGGATGAAATGAAGTTAGATATGCATGGTTCTGCTACTGTTTTTGGACTCTTTCAAGCACTTTATGCGACCGGATATGAAGGACGAGTTAATGGTATAACATGTATGGCTGAAAATATGCCAAGCGGAGAAGCATACAGGCCAGGTGACGTAATTGATACATATTCTGGAAAAACGATAGAGGTCCTAAATACAGATGCAGAAGGACGTAATGTATTGGCAGACGGTCTTTGGAAGGCTAGTGAATTAAATCCATCATATATTATTGATTTAGCTACATTAACTGGATCAATTGTAGTGGCTCTTGGCCACGAAGCAACAGGATTATTTTCCAATGATAATTCATTATCTGATAAGATAAAAAAGGCTGGAGAGGACGTTGATGAGATTTGCTGGCCAATGCCACTATTACCTGCGTTTGAAAAACAAATGACCTCCTCGAAAATTGCAGATGTTAGGAATCAAGGAAAAGGCAGATGGGGTGGAGCCATACAAGCTGCTGGATTCTTGAAACAATTTGTTCAGGAGAGGGAAGATATTTCAGGAGAGAAATCTCAAATTCCATGGGCGCATTTAGATATCGCAGGAACTGCGGGAATTTGGGGTAGTGACGCGAATGCCACCGTCAGCCATGGGGCTACAGGAATCCTAGTTCGTACACTACATCGATTAATAACTAAAGATTAACAGATTATTCCTGAGGAGAAATTAAGAAAATAATTAGGTAAACAACTGCTAAACCGCCACCAGTAAATAGTGTGAGTAAAGAGAATAGGACTCTCGAAGATATGGAAGAAATACCTAATTTTCTTGCAATGCCCGAGCAAACACCCAATATTACTCTATCATCACGAGGTCTCACAAATGGTTTAGCACCAATTCTGATCTTCTTTATTGCAAAATCTTCATCCATCGAATCACTCGTCAGCATCATCATCCGAGTCTAGAACTTCGAAATCAGCCTCTACTACGTCACCCTCGTCATCAGATTCATTATCTTCATCTGAAACTTCTGCAGATGCTGCTTCGTACAATTTTGATGATAAACTGTGCATTAACTCTTCTAATTCCTGTATTCTTGATTGAATACTTGCTTCGTCAAGTTCATCATCTGAAACTGGTTTATCATCTGAAATTATCAATGACTCTAATTCTTTCAACTTATCTAAAACAGGGTCAACTACCTCCTCAGATAATTTCTCTTTCGTCTCATCGATTGTTCTTCGAGTCTGATATACTATACTGTCTGCAGTATTTCTCAATTCAACTCTAGCTTTTTTACGCTTATCTTCTTCTGCAAATTCCTCTGCATCACTTATCTTTTGTTTAATCTCTTCTTCAGATAATGAAGTCTGACTTTCAATTTTAATTGATTGTTCAGTCCCTGTCCCTAGATCTTTTGCTGAAACATTCACTATACCGTTTGCATCGATATCAAAGGTCACCTCGATTTGAGGGACTCCTCTTGGAGCAGGAGGAATACCCATAAGATGGAATCTTCCGAGAGTAATATTGTCCTTAGCAAACTCTCTCTCTCCTTGGAGAACATGTACTTCAACCGCTGGTTGGTTATCAGCCGCAGTAGAGAATGTCTCAGAACGTCTAGAAGGAATTGTTGTATTTCTTTCAATCATTGTAGTCATGATTCCTCCTAATGTTTCTATACCCAACGTCAAAGGAGTTACATCTAGAAGAAGGACATCGGTTACCCCTTCATCACCAACAATAATTCCAGCCTGTAGTGCAGCCCCCAAAGCAACTGCCTCATCTGGATTAATACCCTTAAATGGCGACTTCCCCACTTCTTTTTCAATAGCTTCCTGTACTGCAGGAACACGGGTTGAACCACCCACAAGAATTACCTTATCTACGTCTCCTCTACCAATTCCCGCATCTTTCATTGCGCTTCTCGTTGGAGCCATGGTTCTTTCAACTAAATCAGAAATTAGATCTTCGAACTTAGCCTTGGAAAGTGAAAGATCTAAATGTTCAGGTTGACCATCTTTCATTGTAATAAATGGTAAGTTAATTTGAGACATGGATGTTCCCGATAACTCAATCTTAGCTTTTTCTGCTGCTTCACGTAGACGACTCATTGCTTGCATATCTTTTGCTAGATCAATCCCAGAGGATTTCTTATATTCGCTAGTGATCCATTCAACAATCACATTATCAAAATCATCGCCACCAAGTCTGTTATCTCCACTTGTTGCCTTAACTTCAATTTGTGGTTGACCATCAACTTGATAGATCTCAAGAATAGATACGTCGAATGTACCTCCACCTAAATCATAAACTAAAATTGTCTGATCTTCATCTTTATCTACTCCATAAGCCAATGCTGCTGCCGTCGGTTCGTTGATTATTCTAAGAACTTCTAAACCAGCAATCCTACCAGCATCTTGAGTTGCCTTTCTTTGAGCATCAGTAAAATAAGCAGGACAAGTAATTACAGCCTGATTAACTTCTCTACCTAAATATGATTCTGCATCGGCCTTTAATTTCTGAAGAATAAAGGCAGAAACCTCTTGTGGAGTATATTCATTTTCATCTATACTTTGAGTCCAATCAGTACCCATTTCTCTCTTAACTGATAGAATTGTACGTTCAGAATTTGTCACTGCCTGTCTTTTAGCAGTAACTCCGACCAATCTTTCTCCATCTTTACTAAACGCAACAACAGAAGGAGTCGTGCGAGAACCTTCTGAATTAGCTATTACTACTGCTTGACCTCCCTCTAAAGTTGCCACGCAGCTATTTGTTGTTCCAAGATCTATTCCTATTACAGGTCCGCTCATTTTTTCCACTTCCAATTTCAATTATTATTTCTAATATCGAATATAACATCAAGTATGCCATTGTTTAGGCTCCATTCAACAATCTTACTTACTGAATCGGGTAAATCAAATTTCTTAAAAGGCCTTAATTGAGTTGTTTTCATCAATTGAAACGCCCTACCAGAATCTATCAAATTAATCTCTAATTCCGATTCTACGATATCTAATTCACGTGAAATATCTACTGTAGCATACATTCTATCTTCATGAATATGAATATCAACCTGAAGTTCTTCTTCAGTACTATCATCTTGATTTAATTCAGCATCTACAACCGGGGTCGGATTATTTACTTGTATATTGACTCCCATATTTCTGAATAATTCCGAGAATCCATCTGGGCCATTTAACATCGATTCCATAGTTTTTCTAAAATCATCAGTATCGCCATTTATGTCGATTCTCATATCCTGATTAGATAATTTCTCAGGATCAATCCCCATCTTTTGGAATTGATCACGTACTTGAGATAACATATTTCTAAGAATACTAATATCAATTGGCATACCCATATCTGAAAACATTCGGGCCATTTCTTTGAGCATTTGCTCTTCCCATTCATCCTTAGTATTTTCATCCATAACTTTCACTACTTAACCCAAGGTTGTATAGTGGCACAGTATTCCCCTTTATGAACCTCTCGCTTCAATAATTTAACAAATAAACAAATGATAAGAAATGTTATTGCCACAGGAACGGTTTCAAATCTGTTAGGTTACTCGGAGGATATATGTCTGATGCAGAGCATGAGGTAGCCTTGGAGGATACTGACAGAGTACATGGCAGAACTGCTTTAGTTCGGAATGTCGCTGCCGCTATTTCTCTATCAAATGCTGTTAGATCCACACTAGGTCCCAGAGGGATGGATAAAATGCTTGTTGATGAAGAGGGAAATGTAATTGTTACAAACGATGGAGTGACGGTATTGGAAACTGCTAGAGTTGAGCACCCTACTGCAAACTTACTGATCGCTTCTTCGAGTTCACAAGATCGTGCAGCAAGGGACGGCACCACTACTACAATAATTTTGATGGCTGAGATGCTACAAAATGCATTAGAATTAATTAGATCCGGAATTCATCCGTCAATAATAATCAATGGCTACAGAATTGCGAACAATAAAGCATTGGAAGAACTTGAAAGGCTTTCAATTGTTGCTGATAATAGGAATCTAAAAGAATCAGTAGTAAATACATCTTTACAAGGGAAAATAGATTCCATGTTAACCAAACATCTTACTGGATTGGCTCTAGATGCTGCAGAATCGTTGGCAGATGAAGACGGAGGCAAAGACTTGGAAAGACTGAGGATAAAAAGAATACAAATTTCTGGTGGAAGGGCATTAGATACTGAATTGTTACCCGCATTAGTCCTGGCTAAAACAAAACTAATAGGAAGGACCCCTAAGTTTTCTGAAGGTGGTAAAATTGCTATAATTGATGGCGCTATTGAAGAAAGAAAATTAAGTTTTGATGCTCAAATTGAGATTAATGAATTAGGAGTCCTGAAAGATTTTCAAACGATTAATGAGAAATATCTTAGAGATGTAATTAGCCACCTTGAAAAATTAAATGTAGATTTACTAATAGTCAGAGATGGGATAGCAGATGAAGCAATTTCAATATTATCTGAAGCAGGTATTACCGCTTACAGAAGATTCGAAAGAGATGATCTTGAAAGATTATCAAGGTTAACAAAAACGAATATAATTAGAGATATCCGGAAAATTACCAAAGAAGATATTGGAGAATATTCCTCTCGCTCTGAGGAGAATATTGGAGGAATAAATTATACAACAATCGAGGGAGAATTTGGTGGTGCAATGACAGTAATTATCAAAGGTTCAACTCCGGAAATAAGAGATGAAGTGAGTAGGGCCTTTGATGATGCTTTGGGAGTAAGTCACAGATTAACTAACGAAAATAAGATTCTTCCCGGTGGAGGAGCGACACAGACTCACTTAGCTAGGAAAATAAGAGAATATGCAACAATACAGTCAGGTAGAGAGCAAATGGCTATTGAAGGATATGCTGCGGCATTAGAGATAGTCCCTCGAACATTAGCTGAAAATGCCGGCTTTGACCCTATCGATATTGTATTATCTCTATCTGCAGAGCAATCAAAGGAAAAGGAATGGGCATCTTGGATTGGCATAAATGGAAAATCAGGTGAAATTTCCAATATGTTTGAAGAAGAAATTTTTGACCCGAAATTTGTGGTAGAACACGCCATTACAGGAGCCACAGAAGCCGCAATTAGTATCCTAAGGATAGACGATGTTTTATGGGCCAAAAAAGGACCTGAGACACCAGATTGGAGTAACCAAATAGAAGATAATTAAGATTTTTTTAAGTTAGTAATCATCTCATTTACTATAGTTTCTAAATCAAATTCTGGTTTCCAACCCCAGTCATTTCTTGAAAACTCATCGTCTATCGAATCGGGCCATGAATTTGCGTATTTCTGACGTATGTCTGGGTTATATTCACAAATAAAATCAGGTAACTTCTTGTTTATCTCAAATACTAATTCTTTAGGCGTGAAGGAAAGACCAGAAATATTGTACCCACAACGAGCTGAACTTAGTGAATTAATTGGTGCATCCATTAATGATATTGTAGCCCTAATAGCATCATCCATATACATCATTGGTAGACGCGTTTCGGCACTAAGGAAACATTCATACTTCGATTCGTCGGAAAGTGCTGCATGGAAAATATCAACCGCATAATCCGTAGTCCCTCCACTAACTGGAGATTTCCAAGAAATAAGTCCGGGATATCTAATTCCTCTGATATCTACTCCATATTTCTCAAAGTATATCATTCCCAAAATTTCACAATCAACCTTAGTCATACCATATTTTGTAGTGGGATTGAGGGGTGTTAGTTGCGGTGCTTTTTTAGGGGCATCAGGACCAAAAACGGCAATAGATGAAGGAGCGAAAACACGCAAGTCAAATTCTCTAGCAGCATCAAAAATATTTCTTGTTCCTTCTACATTGATTAGTTCGCATAAATCTGGATTTTCTTCACCTCTGGCTGAAAGAATTGCAGCTAAATGATAAATAATTTTTATATTAAAATCTCTAATAATCTTGGAAATTCTATCTTTATCTAAAACATCTAGATTAGTATATTGACCATTAATAATACAAGGATGGCCTGGTTTTTCTCTAATATCGCTGGCTATTACCATCTCAGAACCATAAATTTCCCTTAATGATTGTACTAAGTCAGTACCAATCTGACCGAGAGCACCAGTAACCAATATCCGGCCATCGTCGCGCTCAACCATAGTTAACCGGAGAGACGGAGATACTTAGACTTAGCAAAGATAGTTTTTTGGACTAAGTATAAGGAATGTTGATAGGCAAGGTATGTTGGCTTCAAACCCCGTTGATTGGATGAAGTATGTTGTAGTCACCGGAGGCGTATTGTCAGGACTTGGGAAAGGCATTACCGCAAGTAGCATAGGAGTGCTGTTAAAATCCGCAGGACTGAGCGTCACTTCTGTAAAAATTGATCCCTATTTGAATTGCGATGCAGGGACTATGTCGCCATTCGAACATGGCGAAGTGTATGTTTTAGATGATGGCGGCGAAGTAGACTTAGATTTAGGAAACTATGAAAGATTTCTAGATATTTCTCTAACTAAAGATAATAATATCACTACAGGAAAAGTGTACCAATCAGTAATTGAAAGAGAAAGGAAGGGTGATTATTTAGGTAAAACAGTACAAGTTATCCCTCATATTACAAATGAAATTCAAGAATGGATAGAAAGAGTAGCCAACACTCCTAGTGATGGAACAAATAATACTCCTGATGCCTGTGTTATTGAATTGGGAGGCACGGTAGGAGATATCGAGAGTGCACCATTTATAGAAGCCTTGAGGCAATTTCAATTTAGAGTTGGGGAAGAAAATATTTGCTTTGTTCACGTCAGTTTAGTTCCAGTAATGGGTCCGGTGGGGGAACAAAAAACAAAGCCCACTCAACATACAGTGAAAGAACTAAGAGGATTAGGAATTATTCCAGATATTCTTGTTTGTAGATCTGAGAATCCATTAGATGATGAAACTAGAGACAAATTAGCGGCTTTTTGTCATGTGGCCTCAGATGCTGTAGTTTCAGCTCATGATGTATCAAATATATATCGAATCCCAATTCTATTAGATGAGCAAGGAGTTAGTAGTGTACTTTCAAAAGAGATCGGTTTTGAGCTACCAAAATCAAGACCTCTGCTTGATGATTGGATAAAAATGGCTGAAACTGTAGATAATCTTGATGAGGTTGTGAAAATCGCTATGGTGGGTAAATACACAGGGCTCTCAGATTCATATCTCAGTGTGATTAAAGCCCTTCAACATTCATCATTTGAAGTAAATCGTAAACTTCAGATTAATTGGATCGATGCAGAGAATTTAGTTGAAAGTGTGAAGAAAAAAGATCCTCAAAGTTACACTGAAGCTTGGGATGGCCTAAAAGATTCTGACGGGATACTGGTTCCCGGAGGTTTTGGAATCAGAGGTATAGAAGGCAAAATAAAGGCTGCAGAATATGCTAGAGTGAATAAGGTACCATATCTAGGAGTTTGTCTTGGATTACAGATTGCAACAATAGAATTCTGTAGGAATGTATTGGGAATGGAAAATGCAAACTCTACAGAATTTGATGAAAACACGCCTCAACCAGCAGTGGTTTTCATGCCGGAAATTTCGAAGACACATATGGGTGGTACAATGAGATTAGGCACAAAACCAACTCCATTCCTTGTTGATGACTGTAAGATAAAGAGGCTTTATGGAAATCAATTACATGTTGACGAAAGGCATAGGCACAGATACGAAGTAAATCCTGAACTAATTTCAGAAATAGAAAATGCAGGATTAATCTATGTGGGTAAAGATGAAACTGGTCAGAGATGTGAGATTATGGAATTGAAAGATCATCCATATTACATCGGAACACAATATCATCCTGAATTTAAATCAAGGCCGGGCAGACCTAGCCCCCCATTTTTGGGCCTTCTAATGGCTTCAATAGGACAAAAAATCTAAATTAATCCACAATAATTGGAAGTACTCTGGTAGTTCTATATCCTTGTAACACCTTCATATATTTCTTTTCTGAAAATATTTGATCTAATTTTGCGTCTCCCGTTTCTACCCGTAAACGACGAACTGAAATTAATTTGGCGGGAGTAACTATACCTAATATATTGTCAATTGGTATTTTTCTCAGAACATTAGGGGAAAGTTGTAAATTTCCTCTACCTATAAGAAAACCTTGGCCACCCATGGGTGAAAGAAGTAATGTCACCTCTCCTTTGTGTGAAGATAAGATTTTGATTATTTGTTCTTCATTAAGATCGGTGCCTATCTGCTCATTGCCTAATGTGGCATCAATTCCTAAAACAGTACCTTCGAATCCAATCATATTTGAGATTGTTCTTAGTGTACCTCCTGAACCCCAAATAATTAGTCTCCTATCATCAATTAATAACTCTCGTATATGGTCTGCAAGTCCTTCTACAATCTCCTCTTCACCGGTTGCCTCAACTCGCATTTTAGCACCTTGCATCCACCTTGGGGATGCTGGAGTTTTTACTTCGGCATATAGTCTGACAACCCATTCACCATTTCGATATTTGTCTTCATCTAAATCGAGAACTTCTGTACTTGATATTAATAATTCTTCATTTATCCAAGATAGAAGTACTTCTGCACCAGCTTTTGGGGAAGAAGCGAAACATCCAGAATGCATTTTCACACCGCACGGTATACCAATTACCGGAATGTTAGATTTATTTTGTGAATCTAAAGCTGAAACTATATCTCTAGTAGTTCCATCACCTCCTGCATACAAAATTAAATCTATTTCTGAATTTATGAGAAGGGACACTAGTTCAGATGTGTCAGAAGGACTGGTTGGGCCTGAAGATTCATGAATTATATTGAAATTGCCTATTGAAACATCATCAGGTATCCATTGGCTACCCATTCTTCCTTCACTAATGTACCATTCAATTAATTGAGTATTATCAAAAATTTTATCGAAATATGTCAAAGCGTCAATTACCCTTGGGCCGGCCCTATCTTCTGCACCCATTGAACGAGCATAATTCGCCTGGCCATCAGAACCCTTCAGACCCAATCTACCCCCTAAACCAGCATCCGGATTAACTACTAGGCCAATGCGCATCATATCACTCGCAAAGGGCGTGTGTTAATATCAATACAGCCTATGGGTTTACCATAATGCGTATCGTAATTGCACTAGAATAACTTTTACTTCTGTAATTAAATAAGCAAGGTATTCATATCATTGTCGTGTCGGACAGATTACGGAGGCGCAGTGAATGTCAATGATAGAAGTAGAAATCGATGACAAAAAAATACACGAATATGCATCTGGAATCACTGCAGGAGATATCCTGCAGAATGTGTATGGGAAAAAAAGTGGTGCTATCGCTGCAAAAATTAATGGTGAACAAAAAGATATGTCATTTGTTGTTAATGAAAATTGTAAAATTGAACCAATTTTAGGTGATTCGGAAGAAGGATTGTATATTCTAAGACATTCGTGCGCACATTTACTCGCGCAAGCCGTAGTTGAAATTTTTCCTGGCGCTAAACCAACAATAGGGCCACCAATTGAACATGGATTCTACTACGACTTCCATATGAATCCAATTGGCGATAGTGATCTCAAGATTATAGAAAAGAGGATGAATCAGCTTGTTCGAGAGAATATTAAAATTAAAAGAGAAGAATTTGAAAATAATGAATTGAGAGAAATGTTTCAAAATAATAAATTCAAAATAGAGATTTTGGATGAAAAAATAGGTGATGAAGTTGGTTCAACTGCTTATAGGCAAGGTGATTTTATCGACCTTTGTAGAGGGCCACATGTGCCATCAACTTCTCATCTGAGATGGTTCAAATTAACAAGCACTAGTCAAGCATATTGGCGAGCTGATAGTAATAGAGAGCCACTCACTCGCATTTATGGAATGTGCTACGCAACTAAAGAAGGTTTGAAAGAGAGACAAAGACAGATCGAAGAAGCAAGTAAAAGAGATCATAAAAAAATTGGAAAAGAAATGGAACTTTACATGATTGATGAGATGATAGGTAAAGGATTACCAGTTTGGCTACCTAATGGTGAAATTCTAAGATCAGAAATAGAAAAATATGCAATCGAGACCGAAGATAGATACGGATACGACAGAGTAACCACTCCAGTTCTAGGGAAAAAAGAATTATTCGAATGTAGTGGGCATCTACCGCATTACGCAGAAGGCATGTATCCTCCAATGGAAATGGATGACGGAACCTATTATCTAAAAGCTATGAATTGTCCAATGCATCATCTAGTTTTTAGTAATAAGAAGAGATCTTACAGAGAGTTACCACTGAGAATTGCAGAATATGGTACAGTTTACAGAAATGAAATGTCAGGAACTTTAGCTGGATTATTACGAGTTAGGATGTTATCAATGAATGATGCACATATCTACTGTACACTTGATCAGGTTGGACAAGAAGTTGCAAGTAATATCAAAATGGTTCAAGATTATTATTCATCATTCGGTTTTGAAAATTATCACTTCAGATTATCACTTTGGGACCCTGAAAATACTGAAAAATACATCAAACAACCTGAAAATTGGAATTCTACTCAAGATCATCTAAGGAGAATACTAAATGAATTAGGAGTTTCTTACGTAGAAGCAATCGGCGAGGCTGCTTTTTATGGACCTAAAATCGATATTCAATTTACAACTGCTCTGGGTAGAGAAGAATCAATGTCAACAATTCAACTTGATTTTGCTGCTAAAGAACGTTTTGAGTTAAGTTACAAAGATGAAAATGGAGAAGAAAATGGAGAAGTATTTGTAATTCACAGAGCACCACTATCAACTCATGAGAGATTTGTTGCATTTTTAACAGAACATTGGGCAGGAAATTTCCCTACTTGGCTATCTCCTAAACAGATTCAGATAATTACTATTTCCGAGAAGCAGAAAGAATATGCAAGAGAGGTTGAAAAACTTTTACTGGATTTAGGAGTTAGAGTATCTGTTGATGATTCAGATGCAACAATCGGGAAAAAAATTCGTATGCACAGGAAAATGCGTCCTTCATATATGTTAATCCTTGGTGAAGATGAAGAAAAAGAAAGAACTGTATCGATTAGAATTGATCGAAAAGGTGACCCAAGAAGTGGGGAACAATGTAATTCAGTCCCTCTAAATGAATTCTTAGAAAATCTATCAGAAGAGATCTCTTCGAAAAATAAACAACTGACATTGGTAAAATAATCATCGAGGTGTCAAAATGGCGGATGGAGAAATAGTAAATATTGCTGGTTACAGATTTGTCAATCTGGAAGACAGAGATGAATTAAGGCAGCCGTTTAGATTTATTTGTGAAAAACTAAGTCTTAAAGGAACTATTTTACTAAGTAATAATGGAATTAATTTCTTCCTTGCAGGAGAAAAAAAATCAATAGACTCTTACATTGAATTTTTAGAATCAGATAAAAGGTTCAGCGATATACCGCTAAAAATTAGTTATACCAATTATCAACCATTTCGAAGAATGCTTGTTAGACTTAAGAAAGAAATTATTTCGTTGGGACTGGATAACGTCAAGCCAGCAGAATTTACTGCCCCAAATATCAAGCCTAATGAATTAAAAGATTTATTGGATAATAAAGAAGATGTATTAATCCTAGATACAAGAAATGATTATGAAACTAGGGTAGGATTATTTGAGAATGCAATCGATCTCAATTTATCGACATTCAGAGATTTTCCTGAAGCAATTTTAGATCTCCCTGAGGAATATAAAACAAAACAAATAGTGATGTATTGCACTGGAGGGATTAGATGTGAAAAGGCTTCAGTAGTAATGATGAATGCAGGTTTTGAGAATATAAAACAATTAGAAGGAGGAATTCTGGGATACTTTGAAGAGACCGATGGTTCACATTGGAAAGGAGACTGCTTTGTATTTGATCAAAGAGTCGCAGTTGATACTCAATTAAATGAAACAGAATACACAATGTGCTTTGCTTGTAGAGAACCACTAACAAAACAAGAAAGAACATCTAGCGATTATAAATTTGATTCTTATTGCCCATATTGTGTAGAAAAAAACAAAAATCAATTTTAGATTCTTCTTCTAATATTTTCTATAAGTTCGTCAGTTTCTCCTAGTAATGAAAGTGTAGAATCTATATCCCCCTCATCATACAATCTCTTACATTCCGAAAGTTTATTTTCAGTATTTATTCTCATAGGATCATTAACTTTAATATTAGAGGAGTCAAGTTTCTTCCTTAATTCAATCCACTCAGTTTCCACAAAAGAGTATAATTCCAAGGCTTCTGATTTTGATTTTTCAAAAATCTGTAATTCTTTTGTTAGTATATCTAAAAGCCTAGATGCTTCAACCCATTCTTCAGAATTTGCTTCATCTTCAATATTTTTCAATTGATTTCTCCAATTATCGCCAGATTGACCATTAGGAAATCTCGTAACTAATTTTTTCTTCTGTCTGAGAGCACGCTGTACATTCTGCATTGATTCAGAAATCTTATTAATATCTCTCAGAATACTTGTTGCCAATCCTTTAGCTAGTGAAGAATTTCCTGATTTTAGTGCCTTTTTTGACTCTTCCAATCTTTCTTTATTACTGAATGAAAAACTCTCACCGACACCTTCGATTGCCTTTTCTGCTTCTATTATTGCTTCCTTAGCCTCTTTTGTGGTTGCTTCTAAACTTTCAAGATGTCCGGAGACTGAAGAAGCTATCTTTATTGCTTCTACTGGATTTTCTGATTCGAGTGCCTTTTTAGCTGAATTAATTATGCTCATTATTGATTCTAATTTAACATCAGAAATATTCGAGATTGACTTCTCAGCACTCATGATTTCATCAGTTGCATTTTGCCAATGCTGGATAATTATCTCTGACCTCTTTTTAGAAAGTCGAAAAAGTATTTCTGCTTCTCTCAGAGAACCGAAATTAGACTCTTTCTCAGCAGATTCAAATGCCTTCCTTGGACCGCTGATTCCGGGAGCAATTGATTCAGCTTTTTTCATGAAAAGATTCGTTTCTTGTTTAATATCATCTAAATCTCTAGCCAGTGCTTGGACTCTTTCGATATCTTGTTCTGCAAGTATAACAACTTCCATACCCTTCTCAGGTTCATTCCAATATTCATCTCTTGCTTTCTTCAATATTGAAGATGCTTGTTCGAGAGAAATTCCTTCGCTACGTAATAGTAGAACCTGTTCCTCAACTGAATCAAGTTTCTTTAGAAACTCTTTCCTTGATTTATGATTTTTATCCTTAGACAATAAGTCAGGAATCATGGTAACTAGTACACACATTAAAACTACAAAATAGACATATGTCTCAGAGAGGACGGAATACATTATTGAAGCAGAAAGTGCTAGTCCAAAAATACTAGTTAGCCCTCTCCATCTTCTAGATGAATGAGTAATTGAGAGATTTTGTTTGGCAATAAGCCAGAGGAAAATAGCCAATAATAGATACATTGATCCCGAGATTAATTTATCATTATATTCGATATTAGAAATAGAGAGTGCTAGCAAACTAGGATAAGAAATATTTGCAATTACACCCAATCTAGATTTTTGGATAATTCCATAATCAATCAAATCAATAATTACTAGTGAAGAAATAAAGATTAAGCCTATAGGTCCCAATCGAGATAGTATTTCTGGTGAACCAAATAAAGCAGAAAATAGCCACCATGAAGCAGAAAAGATAAGTATGAAGGTAGCAGATAGAGCTATTCTCTCAACCCGGATACGATGCTCGCGAATAACACGATCAGGGTAGTCGGGTAGTAGAATCACACTCAATCAACATATGTTATGACTCATGAGTGCTACGGATGTTTGTTTGTAATTATGGCCTTTGAGAATCTACTCCCCACAGACGATTAACAATAAAAACAAATAATGACAATATTACTAAAACTGTCAAAACTGTTTGCATAGGTTTTTGCCAATATGGTTTAACAGAAATTTCAGAATCAATATCTACTTGACCTTCTTCCCCCGCACTCTCACTTTGCCAGACAAAGTAGGTACTAACTGAATTTGAACTAGTCAACTCAAAACTTAATTCTACATCAAATAATCCTGGAGAGTTTGAATTAGCAGCGGGAACACTCACAAATGGACCGCATTGTTCACTCACACAGAGCTGTCCTGAACCAGATGATGCTCTATTGTTCTGTAAAGATGCAGAAAATAAAACTGTATTACCTTCAACTAATGACCCATCAATTTCAGAAGAAATCAGCTGAATATCTATCCCAATATTTGGAGAAATTGCCAATCCAAAAGCAAGATTTTGATGATTAAAAGAAGAGTCATATGCATCTATACTGAATATATGAGTACCGGGTGTAAATGGTCCAAGACTCATCTTATCTATCTGACTAATTGAAACATTATCAACTATTATTTCATTGTCAATTGATAGAGACCATCGTGTATCATTTATTGAGTCTAAGTCATCAAAAGATTGCTGTAAAGAAATTATAATTAAATCACCTTCCCTAGCTAGATTACTAGATGAAATTGATTGATTATTAATAATTAAATCGGGAATTATTGTAGGCCCTGCACCATCCAAAACAATAATTTCCCAATCTCTAAAAATCTTGTTTCCTGCATCATCTGAAATTGTTAAATTTATTGACCATGATGTAGGAGGTTTCGCTTTATGACGCTCGGAAAGATTCAGATGAAGTCCATTTACCTCATCATCTTGATAAAAAACATCAGTGAAATGTAGGTGATTAAAGTCTCTATGAACATAATTTGGTGTCTTATTTGAAGTGATAATTATATCGACTGGGGAGTCAGAATTAGGGTCATTGGCTGAGATATTAAATGAAATACTTGTATCAGATTTTATAATTAAAGATTGATTATTATCAAGAGTTATTATTTCATCATAATCATTGATGTAAGTGATTACTAAGTCCCAAATAGGAAATATTGAATCAATCACTACATCTTGATACCATGTATTTGTAACGTTGAACCAATCTTTACAATGCATTGCAATACTAGCAACATCTCCTTCATGAAAATCATAGTCTTTAGGAATGAAATTTAAATTATCTCCATAATAAGTCAAAACAGTAGTTTCATTTTTTGATAAGGTCCACCATTGTTCATTATTATCCAAAATACTATCTTCACAATCTCCGTAATATACGGTACTAGAATTTAGAGTGATCATTGATCCTTCTGTAATTCTGTAACCTAAGGCATTCGGCATTTGATTGTTAGAAATTGTCACTCGAATATTACTTGCAACATTTGCTTCAGAACGATTCACCATAAACTCACCAGGATTGCCAGAAAATATTTCCTCCATAGCACTGTATGTGTATTCCCAATCTTCAGGAAGGGAAATCAATAAAGGTACTTCTTCAATTAAAGCACCCACTCTTGGAAAATCAATAATTCTGGTATTTCGACTGTCTGTTTGACCAAATAAATCAGTAGACTCCTCCCACCCCCAAGTACTATTTTCTAGTTCAATTGGCCCAATATTTACTTTGGATGTGATTAAATTAATCCCATTAGAAGAATATAATGGATTATAATCAAAAATACAGCAACCACCACTTTCAGAATTCGTCCAATTTCTTTCTACTCGAAACAATTGATCAAATAATTCAGATTCATGTGAATCAACAAATCCATCAGAATTCCCTAAATGTATATCAATTTGGGCTCTAAGTCCTAACTCATGGTTCTGTAAAAGATCTGTTCCAATTTGATCCGAGAGAGTAATTGAAGACTCCCAAGAAGCATTAAATTGTGAATTGATTTTAATTTCATCTTCTATTACAAATTTTGAATAACCAGTTATTGAATAGACTACCTGATCATTATTATTTTCATTTGTAGCACTAACTGAAAGACTGTTCAAACTAAAAATTATTAAAAATAATAATAGAAATGACAATATATTTTTGTTCATTTTTTCACACTCTTGAATCATTATAAATGATTGTTGAACCATTAAAATCAATGTTCAAAGGTAACATTCTGTGCTCAGACGAGAAGTCAGATCGTAATTTCTCGCGAAGTTTAACATCTCCATGAACAAGGAAAAATCCTCCGCCGCCAGCACCCAATAATTTAGCGCCATTAGCACCACAAGACATTATTCGGCTGTACATCTCATCTAGAAACTGATTACTCACATTAGAGGAAATTCCTCTTTTCATTAACCATGCTTCATTAAGAAGTGATCCAAGTTTTGATAAATTACCAGAGGCGATAAATTCTCTTGCCTCATTGGCTTGCTCTCTTATTCTTATTAGGTTTTCAAGATTTGATTTACCATCTTCTTCAGAATTTAATAGTACAGCGGATGCAGAGCGACTCTGCCCTGTAAAAATAAGAGTAAATTCTTCCGAAATTTGTAACTTTAATTGTTCGGATATCCCAATCGGATTAACAATTACATTTCCATCAGAACAGAATTTGATTGAGTTTATCCCGCCGAAGGAAGCGGCATATTGATCCTGTTTACCAATTGGTTGTCCAAGAATCTTAATTTCAATTTCACAAGCCTCAGAAGCTAACTGAGAGGGGGAGACATTTCTACCTGCGAAGCAATGTAAAGCATTTAGTAAACCCACAGTAACTGCAGAAGATGACCCTAAACCAGTCCCTCTAGATGGTATATCTGCTATTGTTGTAATTTCAACTCCAGAAGTCACTCCTGTAAGTCTCATTGATTCTCGTACTAATTCATGTTCAAGATCTTCAAAATTATCTACAATTTCTAACTTCGAATATGATAGTCTAATCCTATCATCAAAACGCCTATTTACAATTACATGAATATATCTATCAATAGCCAAAGATGTTACCATTCCGCCATTTTCAGATGACGTTGAGAACCAATCTACATCGGTTCCACCCCCACAAAATGAAACTCGAACTGGTGTCCGACTGATTATCATCATGCTTATGCGATAATTCATTATTCATCAAGACAGCGGAATAAGGTCACCAAAGGTTATACTTAGAGGGCAATACATATGACCGGCTTCTGACGCGATTGGATAGGGGATGAACATGGGCGACCTTATCACGATGGATGATTTGACAAATGAAGAGATATTAGAAGTCCTAGATAACGCAAGAAGTTTATTGCCAGTTGCCAAAGGAGAAGTATACCTACCTTTGCTTCAAGGGAAGGTTTTAGGTAATCTATTTTTTGAAAACTCAACACGTACTCGAATGTCATTCGAAACCGCAATGAAAAGATTAGGGGGCGAAGTATTGAATCTAAGTTCTATTGGTTCATCGGTAGCAAAAGGAGAGACTTTGTATGATACCATGCAAATGGTAGATGGATATGCAGATATTGCTGTCATCAGACATCCAAATCAAGGAGCTGCACAATATAGTGCAGATGCGGTTGAAATACCAATCTTAAATGGTGGAGATGGAGCAGGAAATCATCCAACTCAAACAATGTTAGATTTATTCACTATACGTGAAGCTCATGGTAGTCTTGAAGGATTGAACGTAATGATGGTAGGAGATCTAAGGTATGGAAGAACTACACATAGTTTATCTCATGCATTAGTTAGATTTGGAGCCAAAATAACATTGGTCTCACCCGAATCTCTAAGAATGCCCGATGAAATAGTATCAGATTTGAAAAGTCATGGAGGAGATGTAAAAGAAACGGATGAAATGTCATCATCAATTGATTCCGCCGATGTAATATATATGACAAGAATACAGAAAGAAAGATTTCCAGACGAAGACGAATACGTAAAAGTAGCTGGAGTTTACAAATTAACAGAAGATGACTTATCTGGTGCTAAAGCAGGAATGATAGTCATGCATCCTCTACCTAGAGTAAATGAATTACATGCAAGTGTTGATACCACAAAACATGCAAGATATTTCCAGCAAGCATTCAATGGTGTCCCCACACGAATGGCTTTACTATGCAGAAGTTTAGGAGTAGAGATTCCAAAGAAGGTGAATAAATGAGTGAAATGAGGCGTGTTACTGCAATTTGTAATGGAACTGCAATAGACCATATACCATCCGGTCATGCATTACAAGTATTGAAAATGTTAAGATTGGATACGGGGAGATCTAACCCAATTTCTATGGTAATGAACGTGCCTAGTGGAAAAATGGGTAGAAAAGATGTTCTAAAAATTGAAGATAGAGAATTAAATCAAGAAGAATTAGATCGTTTAGCTCTGATTGCACCAAAAGCATCTGTTGCAATAATTCGAAATTATCATGTTGCAGAAAAAAGAAATATTGAGCTGGGTTCGGAACTCATAAATATAGTAAGATGCTCATTCTCAAACTGTATCACTCAAAATTCTCGTGAGCCATTACCTCATAAAATAAAGATAATTTCTGCGGATCCTTTGGTATTACGATGTTCATATTGTGGAAAGAATCAAGATATTGATCAGATTGTTGATTTTATAATTTAATTTTCTTCTAACCAACGTTTCATGGTACAGGCCTGACAAATTTTTCTACTAGTTATCTCGCCACATTTCTCGCAATTCTTAATCTCTGATTTTGTAGGATTTACTTCTTTGTGTAACTTTCGTATTTGGTCTAAAGAATGTAAGAGACCATGCCTTGATCCCGGAGTAATGGTTTCCATATCTGCAATAATCCTACGACTTAACTGCCTCATAGCGCCTGGAGCATGGGGGCAATCACCATGATGTATCGGTAAATTTGAAAAAATTGCATGAGCATGAATTTCTTGCTCAGGAATCCAGCGCAGAGGTACTACTCTGGGAGCCAAACCCTCAATCGGATCATCAGTATGTGGAGCTAAACGAACCGACCTTTCGATGTTCCCTTTTTGAAAATTCATAATAATTGATTGTGCCATATCATCCAGATTATGCCCCAAAGCCATGATGTCTGCTCCAACTTTCTCTGCTAAAGAATTGATTCCTTGTCTTCTAAAAACTCCGCAATATGAGCACGGCATCATACCCTTAGCATCAGGATTATTCTCTCCGATAATATCCATTTTCTTTACTACATTATCCATTCGATCATATCCTATCTCCTCATACGACAATGTTTCAAACCTAATTCCCAAAGAGTCAGCAAGTTCTCTTGCTAATTCGAGCGAGGGTGAGCGATATCCATCGATTCCTTCGTCGATACAACCTGAAATTATTTCTACATCTCTTCTCTGACCGATTATATCAACAAGCATAGTCAAAAGAACTGCGGAGTCTTTACCTCCAGAAATTGCTACAAAGATTTTGAATGGAGAACCATCAGGATGTCGAGCGTCTTTAGGTAAATTGATCTGTGAACGCACTTCTTTAGCTACTCTTTTTCTTATTGAAGAAGCTAGATGTTTACCGCACAAATGTTGGCCACTATATTCCTGAAATAGAATTGAGGACTCCCTGCATTGGCTACAAGATTGTATCGTGAGGGCGCCGTCCATAATGAGTCGTCAAGTATTCTGCGCTTGAACCCAACGAGTCAAAGATAGTGATTGAGCGATGGATTGATGACCTAGATGCTTGTGATAGGCCCATGGATGGACACCCTCCTTTATCCAGTCAGCAGACGGATAAAGTGACTAAAATTGGTCCTTGGTTGCATCGATTTTTAGTTTTCAGTACGATTTTAATTACAATTTTATTTCAAGAACAAATAGTAGAAATTTTTCAATCTATCAGTATTGAGAATAATGTTATAATTCTAATTATTGAATTTATATCGATTATTTCTTTGTGGGGAATTATTCACAAAAAATTACGACTCAGCTAATTTCTAATTTTAGAAAGGCCTGTTTCAATAACTCCGGTAATCCTTTGCCAAGGGATTACAAATCTACCTCCTGCAACAACAATCATGAATAATGATGCTGAAATTACTTTACCATAAGTTAGTTGTAATTCGAGTGATTCCTTAACCTGCCCTGACCACTGAGACCCTTCTAAAACTCCAACGAATGAAATTAAGAAGTCATCAAATTCTAGAGCTAGTGCGGTTGTAATACTCACAACAATCATTACTCCAAATAAATGTATTAAATGTCCATTAATTATGTTATTAAATTGATTAATATATTCTGAATCATTCTTTGAGGCTTCCGGAAGAACAGATGTATATTCAAGATTTGTGATTACTGCTAATCCTGATTCTAAGAATACTAGCAATAATATGGCTACGGTCAATAAATCGAGTGCCAGTGGAGAAATTAGTCCTCCATATAATGTGGCTTCACCAATCTGAGCAGATAGAGGTTTCAAACCAACATCTACCGCTGTGGTTACACCTTCAAATGTAAGCATAGCATGGATTCCAATTACCATCAAGAAATAACCTGTTGCCCATGTTATCATTCTTTTAGAAAGACCCCAAATTCCCATTAATCCTATAAGAATTGGAGCAAAAACAATTCCAAAAAATACTAGTTCAAAGAAAAATTCAAATGGGGCTAATACCAGGTTAATATGATTATATTGTTCATCGAGATTTCCGATTGGAAGATATGGCCCATTCGAAACCATTCCTAACAACCAAGAAATCAGGAATGGAAGTAAGAACCAAGATGCTAAAATTATACTAAATATCCTTTTTATAATCAATTGAAATCTTTCACCACGTGTTTGTACAAATACCCATAATGCTGTTAAAACAAAACATAGTATCAATGGCATAGTAAACGAATCAAAACCTGTTTCATTTATACCAGTGATGAAATCAGGTAGAATTGTATTGCCATTAGAATCCATCCATCTTAATCCTCTAGTGTGTTCATAGGCTGGGCACCAACCATCTGAACCTGAGTTAGCAACAAACTTCTCAGAACATTCTCCATATAACTCGCTCATTTTTCGCATTAAGAATAAGAGTGAAATGGTAGATAGAGTTTGTAAAAGTAATACTTGCCATCTGAAACGTAATTTTGTAATATGGAGTGTTTTTGATTCAGGTACTACATCTGCTGCCATATTTTTACCTCCCTATACAGTCCTTATTTGCAATAATGCTTGAGACAATTCAACACTAGGAGTCCAATCAATTACTTTGGCTCCATAACCTGAAATTGCTGTTAGCCTATTTTGTCTTTCTAATTTTAAGACTTCATAGGCCATTCTAGGAATTCTGCTAACCAGTCTCTCTAGATCGATACTACTAGGAGACAGAACTATCACTTCATGTCCCTTTCCTGAAAGATTTCTAATTGCTGACAAAGTAGTCCCATCTCCTTCAAGACTGCTAATAATGAATACAGGTGAACCACGAGAAATTCTTGGGGAGAGAGCATTAGTTACTGCCTGCAAAGGCATGCTTCCTTTTGATTCAACAGCTGCTAATTGGCTTAGAACTTTGTAATGTTGCTTATCTCCAGTTTCTGGAGGGAGAAAGTCCATTCTTTCACCATATGTGACCAATGAAACTGAATCTCTTCTCTTGATAAAATAATTAGCAATTGAGGCAGCTGCTACTGTACCCATCTCTAATGGATTCTTGAGTACGGTTCCAATTCTTGCAACATCACGAGTATCAAGAATTATGAAAACATCAGTTACTGCATCTCTAGTCTTTTCATTTACCATCAATTCTCCAGTTCTAGCAAAAGCTTTCCAGTTAATTGAGCGGAATGAATCTCCGGGGAAATACTCTCTCAATGCATAAAATTCCATGCCTTGACCTGGTGTTTTTAGTGTTGTAGCTCCAGTATACATCTTTGGAACATCTGAACGAATCAAAGCCTCTTCTACATCTCTAACTTGCGGGAATACAGTAATATCCGACCTATCCCCAATACTTGTTTCAGAAACAAATAAATTAAATGAATTTCTATATCTAATGGAAGTTGGGCCTATGGTATAATGTCCTCTTAATGGACAACGAACTGTGTAACGAATTGTGGCAGTCTGCCCAGGACCAAGATTCATTCTCATCAAATTAATACCTTTTCTCATTTTCATCTCATGAGGAACATTATCAAAAACCTCTAACTGTTGTGTACGACGATATGACTTATTTGTAATCGTGAGTACTACATTAATATCATCTCCTTTGTAAACATTAACCGCAGATACCTCTCTATTAATTTCTAAATCTGAGTGCCCTTCTATCCATCCATTGATTGCTAAAAATGATACGAATGTCAGACCTACAATCATTAATTGGAAATTAGATATCATCATTCCTATAAGAATCAAACTTATCCCACTAGTAAGAATGATAGCTGCTTTACGAGTCCACATATTCTACCTCCTCTTCAGAATTAGTCGAACCCCATTCTTTGATTCTCTTGACAATTCCCACTAATTCATCTGGCTTATATCTTCTATCTTCAAAAATGAATTTAGTTAATACTTGATCGTCAATCATTCTTTGTAATTCAGCAGCTGGGAGTGCATCAAATTCTTCCCTTGATAAAGTATTCAAATTTCTTATTCTTGTAAGTAAAACCTGTCTTATTTTTTCAGGTTTCTGATAATATTCATATCTTCTAGCATCTCCAAAGCCATAGTAAATTATTCTGAAAACATGACGCCAATTCTCCGGATCTTCTTTACGGATTAATACCGCTTCAAGTGTAATGAATAACCCGAGAAATAATAGTAACATAGCCATCCAATCATTTGTAAAATAAATCAATAAATAATACATCAAATTGTATGTATCACCAAATAATGTAGGTTGTTGATGTCTCGATTCATCAAAAATAACAATTGCATTAGAAGAACTCTTTGCACTTGAATTACCGATTAACAATGATTCAGCAATTACATCTAGTGCCCACTTTCGATTATCATTTGAAGGGACTACATCGTCGACACCGGAATAGAATGAATCGTCATATAATGAATTAGTTAAGATTGAACCATCTGCAACGAAATGAACTCTCCCCGAATCTGCACCTACACACAAACGATCCGCACAGTAACGAACATAGACAGCAAATGGACCAACTTCATCTCCATCTATTCCAAATGCAGAAGATCCAATTGTTAGATTGCCATCATCATTTGTATCCAAATATGAATCTAAAGTTGATTTGCCAATATCATATCTATTTTCCACAGGATTGTAAGAACCCGCATTGAAGGCAGAAGGTTGGTTGGTCAGCAAATTATAATTCTCAGAAAAATCCCACTGTGTTTCGGAAATCCATCTATGAGAACATAATCCTGCATCCTCTCTAGTAATTCCTGCTGGGAATGTAGTAATATCGTAAGGATCGGTGTCTAATAAATCAATGAAACCATCTGTATCTGTATCCCTAAGGCAAGGATGAATACTCGATAAAGAACCTGAATTTGTTGTAAAGTTGAAAGCCGAAGTAGTATTTACCCAAATGAAATTATAGTCTAGTTCTGTAGCATACGCTTCTCCATCATATAATGTATGCCCAGAAAATTCCAAGCCAAATTGTTCGGCTAAAGTTGAAGAATAGCCTTTATCATCCATCAGAAGTACCGTTCCTCCTGACTCCACAAATTCTTCTATAGCCAGTATCTCAGAGGTCGTATATCCAGAACCTTCTGATAATTCAATTACATTCTCATCACCAGTAAATCTGGGTAATGAAATAGTATCTTTCTCCACACCTGATATAACGAAAATTGCTTCTTCTGGATGATCTATTTCACTCAATAATAATGGACTCGAGACTAATGCAGTTGTGTCGACACCCATGCTATTTATTTCGGCTCTAAATAAACCAAGATCATTCCAATCATCACCATAAGCTGATTGTTGTGTTTGACCATCGGTGACATAGGTTGCGGCTATAGTAGAAACTAAGAGAATTAGTAAAATCCAAAAAGCCCCGACTAACATATTACGTCGAGCTTTCAAAGTGGTTAATCTACGAGTATAATCGCGAAAATTGGCCATCCTATACCCCACCTAGTCTATACGACAAATATCGAGCCTGAACTTCGACTTAAGACGGTTGTGAACGATTGAACGGTTATGCATCATACTATTCTGACAATTTGATAACCTTTCCAACGCTATCAATTTCTTCAACTGGAACCGATAAAAGACCATTTACTGTAGGCCAAGGAAGAAGTTGAGGATTAATATCTGGTTCAATCATAACCAAAATATTTGTTATCTGTCCACTCTCGATATCGATAGTAAAATCTGTAACACTGCCTAACCTATCATCAGCGCTATCATGAACTTCACGATTGATAATTTCTCTTCCGAATGTTACTGGCATATTTTCTCCTCATGCAGATTCAATTCCAGAATGTATCTCAGACGTTCGTCTAACAGATTCAAGTCCACTAGTCAACCTGGCTTCCATTCTATTGTAGTAATCCATCATTTCATCGTTAATGGTTGGACGGACTCTATTAATTGCTTCTTCAAAATGCTTTTTCGACACACTTTTCTTCTCAGCTCTCATTGAAATTAATGCAGCCTCACGACATATTGCTTCAATGTCAGCCCCAGTGTAATTAACCAATTGAGGAGCTAAGTCTTCAATGTTGAATCTACCGAGAGGCATTGGCTCGGAATGAATTCTCAAAATCGCCTTTATTGAATCAACATCTGGTGGAGGAATATGAAGTACTCTTTCAAACCTTCCACTTCTCAATAATGCGGGATCTATCATCTCTGGACGGTTGGTAGCAGCAACCACAATTACACCTTCCATTGATTCAACGCCATCCATTGAACTCAGTAATTGATTAACTACTCTATTCATAACATCTGAACCTTCACCTGTGTTACTTCTCCTAACTCCTGCAATACTTTCAAATTCGTCTAGGAAAATTATTGAAGGGCTAGACTGCTTAGCTTTCTTGAATAATTCTCTAACTGCTTTCTCAGAATCTCCTACCCATTTAGAGATTAATTCAGGTCCTTTGATCGTAATAAAATTCGCTTTTGCTTCATTTGCAATTGCCTTCGCAATAAGGGTCTTACCAGTTCCAGGGGCTCCAAATAGAACTATTCCTCGAGGAGGGTTAATACCAAAATGATTGAACATCTCAGGCTTTGTTAAAGGCCATTCAATACTTTCCTTCAATCTTTCTTTCACTTCTTTTAATCCACCAACTTGATCCCAACTCACCTCAGGAACTTCAAGATAAATTTCTCTAAGAGCACTTGGCTCAATTTCCTTAATCGCTAATTTGAAATCTGCCATTCTAACTTCCATCTTCTCAAGTACTTCGGCAGGTATCTGTTCTTCATCTAAATCAATTTCTGGCAGGTATCTTCGAAGAGCTTTCATTGCGGCTTCTCTGACAAGAGCGGAAATATCGGCTCCAACAAATCCATGAGTATTATCTAATAGCCATTCAATCTCGAAATCATCACTAATTGGCATTCCACGGGTATGAATACTAATTATTTCTGAGCGCCCATTCTTATCGGGCACCCCTATCTCTAATTCACGATCAAATCTTCCTCCACGGCGAAGAGCGGGATCTATCGCATCAGGACGATTCGTAGCACCAATAACTATGACATTGTCTCTACCTTGCATACCATCCAATAGGGTCAATAACTGAGCCACTACTCTTCTTTCTACTTCTCCACTAACATCCTCTCTCTTAGGTGCAATAGAATCTAGTTCATCAATAAAAATAATTGCAGGAGAATTAGCTGCTGCTTCGTCAAAGATTTCTCGTAATTGTTTTTCACTCTCACCATAATATTTAGAAATTATCTCAGGGCCATTTATTGAAGTGAAGTTTGCTTTAGTTTCTGATGCTACAGCCTTCGCAATCAATGTTTTTCCAGTACCTGGGGGTCCATGCAAAAGAACTCCTCGAGGAGGATCTATGCCCAACCTTCGAAAAAGAATGGGGTGCTTTAGAGGAAGTTCAATCATTTCTCTAACTTTTTGAAGTTGCTCACCAATACCCCCTATATCTTCATATGAGATTGTTGAAATTGGTTGACCGGATTCATCTTCTTCATCAACTGGTTCTTCTTTGATTATTATTTCAGTATCCGGTAGTACCTGAACTATTCCCTTAGGAGTTGTTTTTACTATTTGGAAGGGTAAGGCTTCCGCGAAAAGAGTCATTCCGGGAATGAATATTCTGTCGCCAGAAACTACTGGTCTCTTGTTCAATCCTCTACGGGCAAAACCCTCAATTCCGGGTCCAAAACGTACTTTTTGTTGTTTTGCCATTACTGGACTAAGAATTAATTTTTGACAGGGTTGTGTCTCTACTTTACGAATTGAAACCTTATCACCAAGAGAAACTCCTGCATTTTTTCTAATTATTCCATCAACTCTAATAATACCAAGATTCGCATCTTCTGGACGGCAACGCCATACAATGGCAGCGGTTTTTTGTTCTCCAGTTATTTCAACAATATCTCCTGGTTTTAAATTCAAATCATTATCAAAAGGTACTCGTGCTCGACCATGTCCTACATCACTTGGTATCGCCTTTGCTACTCTAAGTTGTAAGTCATCTACTTCCTCATTTGACATTCCACATCCCCCTGAACAATCCTTTGTAGTAATAGGGGGTAGTTAAACCTGTGAACTTGGAGATGTCAAATGAATAATCAATTAAATCGTCATAATCCTCCTTGAGAAGGTTTCTTCATAGAGTTATATTTCGCAGGCACATGACCAATGTACTAGAAACAGGATTTGAATTTATGGAAGCCAATAATCCCAACGGTAGTCCAAAGATTAAGGGATATAATATAATTAATGGTGAATTGAAATCATCAAGTGGTGGAGAAACTTTTGAAAGTCTGAATCCGGCACTGCTATCAGACTGTCTTGGAGAGTTTCCTCTTTCTACTAAAGAGGATGTTCATGATGCATTAAGTGCTGCAAGAAATGCATTCCCTTCATGGTCATCAACTCCTGCACCGACAAGAGGACAAATTATAGGGAATATGGGAAGATTATTGATGCAGTACAAAGATGATATTGTAAGAGTTGAAACAAGAGAAATTGGTAAGACATTGAAAGAAAGTGGAGGAGAAGTTCAGGAAGCAATTGANACCTGTCTATTNTTCCAATCAGAAGGCCGTAGGTTNTATGGTCAAACAGTCAATTCTGAATTGCCTGATAAAGAATTATTCACATACAGAAGACCATTAGGAGTTTGCGGAATAATAAATGCATGTAATTTCCCATCAGCAGTTCCTTTCTGGAAAATGATTCCCGCAATTATGTGTGGAAATACGTGTGTATGGAAAAGTCCTCAAGACTCACCATTACTATCTTTCATGCTAACAAGAATTATGCATGAAGCAGGATTACCAAACGGTGTAATTAACTTAATTCATGGAAAAGGTAGTGGGGCAGGACAACATCTGGTTGATGCAGTAGACCATGGATTAGTGAATAAGATTAGTTTCACAGGATCTACGCCAGTCGGAAAAATGATTGGAGAAATTTGTGGAAGGAACTTAGTATCTGCAAGTCTAGAACTCGGAGGTAAGAATCCATTAGTTATTATGCCTAGTGCGAATATGGAGAATGCAGTTGAAGGAGCATACTGGGCAGGATTTGGAACAGCAGGTCAAAGATGTACCAGCCTTGGAAATTTGATAATTCATGAAGATATTTACGATGATTTCATAGATAAATTAATGGAAAAAGTAAGGTCAACAACTATTGGAGATTCTATGGTTCATGATAATGTATTGTATGGACCAATGTTATCTGAAAAATATGCGAAGGATTTTATGCGAGATCTAGAATTATGTGAAAAAAGTGGAGCTAGAAAGCTTTGGGGTAACGGAAGAATTACATCCGAAAATAAACCAGAAAATTTTCTTGGAAATCCAGAACAAGGAGTTTACATGTGGCCACATGTTTATGCTGATGTAACTGAAGAAATGGAATGTTTCCATGAAGAAATATTTGGACCAGTTGTAACTATTGTTAAGGCTAAAGATTTCGAACATGCATTACATCTTGCGAATGCATCCCCATACGGTTTATCAAGTGCAATTTACACAAACGATAGATTGGAAGCATATAGATACAAATCAGGAATTAAAGCAGGGATGACCGGAATAAATAATTCAACAACTGGAGCTGAAGCACATCTTCCTTTCGGGGGAGTAAAAGGCAGTGGAAATGGTACCAGAGAATCAGGTATTTGGGTAATTGAGTCATATTCATATTGGCATGCAGTTAATGATGAATTATCTGGTAAATTACAACTTGCTCAAATGGATGTAGACGAAATTGAATTGATTGAAGAAGAAGTAGATTATTCTTCTTTAGCGTAAATTACATCATTTCAAGGGAACATTATTTCTCCACATTCAGGGCAACGGATTGAGGGGAGCCAAGCCCCTGGCATATAGCCACAATTAACACAAATTGATGAGGTGATATCACTGAAGTTATCCATTTTTCTCAAACATCGGAGAGACTAACTGTGAATTAATATTCCGTTTTGGATGAATGATTAAGTAATGGAGAAAAGCAATCACTTATTGCCATTACTTGAGTCGCAAGTATTACTGGTCTTGTACCAGTTGGTGAGTTCTTTGTCCGATTCGATTAAACTACCCCTGAAAAAAGGGTTTGGGAAAACAGATAGAATTGATAAGTGGTGGACTAAACCTTTTTGGATGGGTTTTGGTTTAACTCTAGCTCTCGTTTACACNGCATTAAGAGTTTTAATTTGGGATGGTGCAATTCACTATGATGATCACAGAGTGACTTCACCAATTTTTTCACCCGACNTAATACATTTATTTGATTTACAAACACCAAATTGGATGAATTCTGCTTTACTGGTTTTATGGATACCATTTGGGTTTAGAGGAACTTGTTACTACATGCGAAAAGTCTACCATAGAGTGTTTTTCCAAAACCCCACCGCATGTGTGGTTGCAAAACCTGAAGTGAATTACAGAATTGGATACAAAGGTGAGACTGGATTATTCATCTTAAACAATATTCATAGATATATGTTATATTTAGCAATAATTATTCTTTCTATGAAAGTTTACGATGTCTACCATACAATGTGGTTTGATGGAGATAACGGAACAGATTTCGGAGTTTCGATTGGGACTTTAGTTTTAGCAACTGAGTCATTTCTTCTTTTCATGTATGTTGCATCTTGTCATGCATTCAGACACCTATTCGGTGGTGGAATGAACCAATGGAGAGGGGGAATCTCTGGATTAATGGGTAAATTATACATCAAGATTAGTAATTTAAATATTGAACATGCATTCTGGTTTTGGACCAGTTTAGTAATGGTTTTTCTTGGAGATTTGTTTGTTTGGGCTGTTTCCGAAGGAAGGATAAATGACTATCATTGGATAATAATGTGAGGTGAAATTATGAGTGAAAATTACATTGTTCATGAACATGATGTTGTGATAATTGGGGCAGGAGGAGCTGGATTAAGGGCTGCAATAGAAGCAAGTAAAACAGGAGTTAGCGTGGCTATGATTTGTAAATCAATGCTTGGAAAGGCTCACACAGTAATGGCAGAAGGGGGCGCTGCAGCTGCATTAGGAAATAAGGATCCACGAGATAATTGGCAAACTCACTTTCGAGATACTATGAAAGGTGGAAAGTACCTAAATGATTGGAGAATGGCAAGAATTCATGCTCAACAAGCACCTGACAGAATTAGAGAGTTAGAAACCTGGGGAGCAGTATTTGATAGGACTCCTAAAGGATTGACTAATCAACGAAACTTTGGTGGACATACATATCCTAGACTAGCACATATTGGAGATGCAACAGGTTTGGAATTGATTAGAACTCTACAAGAAAAAGGAGTTCACATGGGAATGGAGATATTTATGGAATTCACCGTACGTAGACTGTTCAAAACAGATGGTAAAATCTCTGGGTGTTTTGCCTATGATAGGAACGATGGATCATTACATGTTTTCAAAGCAAAGACCATCGTAATGGCTACAGGCGGTGCTACTAGATGTTGGGCTGTTTGTTCAGGTTCTTGGGAGTATACTGGAGAAGGATATGCATTAGCATATTGGGCTGGTGCAGAAATAGGAGATATGGAATTTATACAGTTCCACCCTACTGGAATGATTTGGCCCCCATCTGTGAAAGGAATTTTAGTTACAGAAGGTGTTCGAGGAGAAGGAGGAATGCTAACCAACTCAGAAGGGAAGAGATTCATGTTTGACTATGTTCCAGAAATGTATAAGGATGAATTTGCAGATACTGAAGAAGAGGCTTTAGAATGGGTGTCTGAGATTGTAGAAGGAAAATTAGCTACTGTTAGGAGACCTCCGGAATTATTGACGAGAGATGTTGTTGCTAAAGCTATTAATTCTGAAAGAGATGCTGGTAGAGCTAGCGCTCATGGCGGCGCATATCTGGATATTTCTTGGAGAGAACCTGACCAAGTAAGAAAGAAACTACCTGGGATGTATCATCAATTCAAGGAATTAGCCGCAGTTGATATCACCACTGAAAAAATGGAAGTCGGACCCACTGCGCATTATGTAATGGGAGGAATAAAGGTACATCCAGAAACACAGGAAACTACGGTTCCTAGAATGTTCGCTGCTGGAGAAGCCGCCACAGGGCTACACGGTGCCAATAGACTTGGAGGAAATTCACTCTCAGATCTAATTGTATTTGGTAAAATTGCGGGCGAGAATGCTGCATTAATCGCTAAAGACATTGANGAGTTCTTACCTATTGACTCAAATGAGATTATGGATGCAATTGAAGAAACCCTGGCTCCATTAAATAGAGTTGATGGAGAGAATCCCGCAAAAGTTGTAGAAGATTTAAGAGAAATGATGCAGCATAAAGTAGGTATTATCAGAACTGAAAAATTGTTAAAAGAGGCATTAGAAGACCTAAATGATTTAGAAAAGCGTGCTAGTAAAACATCTACTGGCAATAGTCGGATTTACAATCCAGGTTGGCATCAAGCACTAGAAATTGATGCTATGATTGATGTAAGTAGAATGTGTACTCTGGCGGCTCTCCACAGAGAAGAATCTAGAGGAGGTCATACCAGAGATGATTTTCCAACGCCGGATTACAAATACTGGGGTAAAGTTAACAGCGTTATTACAAAAAAAGATGTAATGACAATTGAGTATCGAAAATACCCTCCAATTGATGATGAACTTAAGAAATTGCTAGATACTGAGGATTTACACGAGGAGGAAGAGTGAGATGGCTGAAGATGTAACATTCAAAATTTTCAGAGGAGAGCCTGATGAAGATGGAGACCCATTTGGAGAAATGGTAGATTATACTGTAGAAATGGATGAAGGAATGGTAGTTCTTGATGTAATTCATAGAATACAGGCTGAGCACGCTCCAGATCTATCTTGTAGATGGAATTGTAAAGCGGGTAAATGTGGTTCATGTTCCGCAGAAGTAAATGGAAAACCACGATTAATGTGTATGACAAGGATGGAAGAAGTGATGGATGAAACTCCTGATGGAGAACCAGTGGTTATCAAACCAATGCAATCATTCCCATTGACAAAGGACTTAGTTACAGACACATCTTGGGCATATGAAATGAATAAGAAAATGGTTCCTATTAACGGACCTGATGAGTTGGACTGGGAATTTAATCAGAATGAAGCGAATAGAATCCAAGAATTTAGAGGTTGTATTGAATGTATGTTATGTGTTAATACTTGTCATGTACTTCGGGAACATCAAAAATTCGATGAATTCGCTGGACCAAGATTCTTTGTGCGTTTAGCAGGATTGGAAATGCACCCATTAGATGTTGAAAATAGAATTCCTGAGATTAAAGATGATTTTGGTATAGGTTATTGTAATATCACTAGATGCTGTACTGAAGTATGCCCCGCAGGGATAAATATCACAGATAATGCAATTATTCCTCTGAAAGAAAGAGTAGTTACAGAATACTATGACCCAATAGCAATTATTGGTCGAAAATTAGGATTAAGATGATTTAACCCTCTTCGAGTAGCCCCGAAGAGGGGTTTTGTAATTCCGAAAAAAATAGATTACTCACAATCGAGTAATTCCATTTTTCTTTACATTGGCCTTCTTGATTTTGTCTGGTAGCCAAGCTGGTCCATTAGCTGGCTTTGCAACAACCTCAGTCCAACCTTCAAAATTATGAACACGGTTTGTTCCACGTTCACGCAGTTGGATATCGGTATGGCCACGTGTGGCTGCTTTCAGAGCTGCTCCACGTGGCTGCTTGCTTACGAATACTTGAGTAGTATCCTTTCCATTCTCCATCAATACGAAGTATTTTTTGTCTGACATAAAGCAATCCTCCACCTCTTCGCCTGTCAAAATAGGATATGAAGGTATTGTATAAAAAACGCGATACTGCGCCACAATTGAGGTAAATCTGTAAAAACCAACTATCAAAAAATGATTCACATTTCTGCACAAGCAAGTGTTTTAGTATTCAAAACTCCAGGAATTGCACGTATTGATTCGACTACTAATCGGGCTATATCTCCCATATTGTCCGCCTCTAACTTAACAATCAGATCATGATCACCAAATAGAAGATTAGCATCTGTTACAAAGGATAGAGAGGAGGCTGCATTAAACACTTTAACTTCTGAACCAGGTTCAACATTTACTAGTACATANCCTACTGACATGTATAACTCGGAGACGTCTTCACGCATCAAATGTTCGCTATGAGATTCAGAATGATGAGAAGAAGCATACATATTGGATGCCCTAGTCTCGAGATAATATGGCAGAGGTCATCATAGTCCGAGAATGTAAATATGGACAGGTGAGAGTATGCTTTGGTAATGTAACTAGAGTCGAAGGAGACATTATGGTCCTACCAGCTAACAATAGGCTGGCAGGAAGAGAGGGTTTAGATGAAGTAATGCAGTTGGCTGCGGGTCCTGAATTAAGAGCTGCTTGTACTGAAATAGCTAAAGAAAAACGAAAAACCAATTCACAACCTTGTGGAGTTGGGGAGGCAGTTACCACATCTGCGTTTAATCTTCCAGCAGAACACCTTGTACATGTTGTTGGCCCAGACTGCAGAAGACCCACACAGGATCAATATCGAAGAGAATTGTTAAAGAAATCATATGATTCATTATTTGCAGAAGTAGCAAATCTGAAACCTCGAGAAACTTTAGTACTACCACCATTGGGCATGGATGTATTCTCCTATCCACATAGAGAAGGAGCTAGGATGACAATGGAGATTGTATTAGCTTGGATGGATGAAGGAGAAGATCCTGGCGTAGATATGGTATTAATTGTCACAAATGAACAGAGTTTTCTGAAGAATATGAAAACAGTATATCGTGAAAGTGAAGATCAATTCCCAGGAGTCGATAGAACAAGAGAATATAGGAAGGGTAAATTTCAATAATTTGATTTTTGCTACTTGGTTAAAAACCTCAATAATTGATAAATATAGCACTAATCATGCGATGTCCTCAATAACCTTGAGATTACGATAGTAGCATGGGAATAGGGGGAGCATACGAGCGAGAGTTACGCTCAGTACTAGCTGGTGAAGAAAAAGGAGTTCGAGCAATTACTAGATCTTGTAGTGAAAGTGAAAGAGCATATGCCATGCAGATTTGTCAACGTCCATTTCTTGTTGTAAGGGCGCCCGGAAGTGGATCAGAAGGAACTGGAGATCTTTTAGCATTAAGAGGAGATATGTGTTTTCCTATAGAAGTCAAGTCTTCTAAAAAAAGAAAATTATATCTTTCTGGTAGAACAGTGTTACAGTATAATGCACTAGAAGAAATTGGAATTAGATGTTGTATTCAACCATTCTATGCATACAGGCTAAAAGGAGTAAGGGGCGATAGTTGGAGAATATTCCGAGTAAAGATTGAGGGACTTACTGGAAAACTAAGATTACTTGCAAGAACAGTACCTGAGTTGCCATTAACTAGGAATGGTACGCCATACTTAGATTGGGATAAGGGACTTCCTTTACACAAATTTCTTTCCTTAATTTCAAAATCAGAAAATGCTAATTTCATCCAATCATCTAATTCACATGAAAATACTATTTTTCAAACAAAGGAACCAATAATGGCTCAATATGAATCATCTTCTGAAAGAACCGCATCAAGTCTATCAAATTCTTGAATTAGATTTTGAACTTCTTGATTTAAATTTGCTAATCTAGCCTGATTCAATAAACGTTGAATACTGTCTCTTTCTCTTCTAATGATATCAAGTTGACGTTTTTCGCTCTTAATATCCTCTGAATCAGGTTGCGCCATGTCATTCCGAGAGGTTTATGTTTGAAGTCATTTTTGTATTAGAGAACACAAGTTGAAGAATAGGAGTGCTGGCGACATATCATGCAAGATGAGGAGGGGTCAGCCATGAATCATCTATTGCCAATGATTTCAATTTACTTTTTCTATCTACTAGGGCTACCTATATGGGGCGCTATAATTATGATAGTTTGGTACTCTCTATTGATTACTCTAGAAAATAATGGAACTCTAGATAATTGGGATGCAACAAGAGTCTTGGGCTTTATTTTAATGATAAGAACAAAGAAAGGTAGGATTTTTCTTGAAAAGATTTCAAAATATAGAAAATTTTGGAGAGGTTTTGGAGAATTTTCAATTTGGTTATGTTTTATTGTGATGTTCGGAGTTATTCTTCTTCTAATTTTATCAGCTATTGCAAGTGCATTTTCCCCACCTGAAGAATCAATACCTGCAAAAGATTTGTTATTAATACCAGGAGTTACTAGTTTCGTACCATTCTGGTGGCCAGTTATTGCATTAATTATGGCTGTAATAATTCATGAATACGGACATGCGATACAAGCAAGAGTTCATGGGATGAGAGCAAAAAGTTTCGGATTATTACTTTTAGGACCTTTGCCGATGGGAGCATTTTTCGAACCTGAAATTCAAGAAATGACCAGAGCACCTAGGAGAGAAAGATTGAGAATTTATGCCGCTGCACCATCGATAAATATTGTTTCAACATATTTCGTAATTCTTCTATTATCATGTACAGCCTCAGGATTCATAGCATCTGATCCAGGCCTACATGCGAAAGGAATCATTGTCGATAGTGGTGCTGAAGAAGCTGGATTAGAACCTTATGAAATAATTACCCATCTTGATGGCGTACATGTTCCAGATTATGATTCTTTCACAGAAATAATGAATTCTAAGTCTGCTGGAGATGAAATGAATTTATCTATTTTATCAAGAAAAAATGATATGGGAGATAGAGAAAATAGAGAGATTACTGTAACATTAACTGATCAATTGGATTATTATATTTCACAGGGAATTCCTACTTGGTTTGAGGAGGATTGTAAAAATCAAGAACAATGTATGGATGATTATGTCGATTTCTTGAATGAGAATGGTATAGAACAAGGAAATGCTTTCCTCGGAGTTAGTGGAATCTCTTCTGGTACCAGTGCGGTTGATGGATATAAATTGTCATCCACTGAAGACTTTAATCCACTTCTGAGAACTATTATTTTCATATTCAAGCCATTAGAATTACTAGGTGAGCCAATTAGATTAGAGGGGCATTCTATGCCACTAGAAGAGAGAGACCTAATCGAATCAGGAGATGGTTTTATTGCATCAACAATAGGAACTGTGGGTATGTTAGCTATTTTTGATTTCTTATTCTGGTTTGCATGGATAAATTTCATTCTAGGATTTGCTAACTTAATACCAATGGTTCCATTTGATGGGGGACAGATTACTAGAGATTCAACTCATTCAATAATAAAATTCTTTGGGAAAAATATGAATCCTCTAAGAATTGAAAAAATTGCTAATCGAGTTAGTGGTTATAGTAGTATAATAATTCTCTTAATTGTTTTATTCCCAATACTATTGGCTAATATGTTGAATTAGAATCTAGTCTTACTCTTCTTCTTCACTTTCTCTAACAATTAACATATCATAAACCATTGGAATAATAACTACAGCTGCAATCAATGTGAATAAATTATTCCAAGTTTGAGGAGATACGAATTCATAAGTCCCTGAGAAAAAAAGTTTGATTGAACCAACCCATGGAATTTCAGATGATGCAACTCCTACGATCCAAATATCTCTAACAGCAGTTACAGGATTACCGAACTCATCCTTAAGGCCACGACTCTGAATGTAGGATTCATCTGCTGTAGAACTAGTTGCCCTTAATTGATCAATTGTGCATCCATTAGTCAATCTATTATCACCAGTTGTCAGAAAACCCTCGTGTCTAGGGACCCACCTATCAATAGTTAAATTCCCATGTGGTGCACAAGAATAATCAATAGACAGAGAAATATTACTTACGTTAATTATATCCGTTCCAGGGACATCCCAAGTCAATATACATATATCTTCTAATTTATCCAAAACTCCTTCTGGACATGAGCTATTAATTGGATTTTCAGTTTGATTTGCTACTGCTTTGAGTAACGCTCGATGAATAACAGGAGTATCGTTACCCCCATTTTTTTCATAAATAATAACGTCACCGTACATACCATGCATTTCATATCCGAAATTTTCATTATCTTTATTCGATGCTTCTACGTATGTCACAATATCCACCCTTTCAGGATTCATTATTAGCACTAGATCACCGGGATCAATGGCTCCTAAAGATCCATCCTCGCTATGTTTCATTGAGCCAGATTCAACAACAACCATTGGAGGGAACATCCCGGTCGATAGCCACATAGATCCAAGAAGGAGAAAAACCAGACCTATTGCAAGGAATACCTCTCTAAGATAGAGGTTAAAATCATTTGACATGTTAATTTTCCTCGGATTTATACGGCCTAGTAGAATAAAATATGAAAGAGAAAAAGAGAATTAATATTACACTAACAGGATCGACATGTGGTGCAAGGTGGTGGAAAGATGATAGCCCACTAATCCTCTCTGTTAGATCAAGTGTGTACTCTCTAGACCCTCCTCTCGAAGCGATACCAAAAATAGTGTTCCAGATCATGNTGATTAAAGAAACCGATGTAATAATTATCAACATTCTATGGAAAAATAACTCTCTGAGTAATCCTAGTCCTGGAAGTTGACGTGAAATAACGGAATCCGCATTATTCCACCAATTTTTCCCTATACTGGAATCAATATCAGAACTTATTTGTTTAGAATTAATGAGATTCTTTCCAACTGGTATTTCATGTAGCTCAAGTAACGATCGCATAGAACTCATATGCTTCTCCCCAAGCATTATTGCTGCTTCTTCACCTTCTTTTCGACGTCTTAATACTTCAGCACGTGAATCTAACAATAGAATGTCGTCTAAAATCTGTTTCTTCTCGAGATAAAAGAAAAACTCGGGACCTATGTAGAATGTACCTATGGCTCCAACAAACATACCTATCCAACTTAAAGTAACAATATTCTCTTTAGATGGATCAGAAGCCCCAGATAATCCGAAAAGGAAAACTATTCCCCAAACCAATAGAGCCACGGATAAAATTGATACATTAGTAATAATTTGAAAATGACGAGCCCTTTGGCTATCCCATAATCGACCAAAAAAACTTAGGTTTCTATCATCTCGACGAGCCATTATATCAAACGTGGGTAAGGCTTCGTGGCTTAGTGTCTTACGCTAACAAGTTCACATGGAAAATATAATTATACCAATTAATTGATGTGCTTTACTATCAATGGAATACTATGGAAAAGCGTTGGATAGTGGTTCTGATTGTTGTTGGCTTGGTTCTTTCTGGCTGCATAGGTGATGAATTTCTAGACATGGATAATGATGGAATAGAAGATAGTGAAGATTTAGATAGAGATGGAGATGGATGGGGAAATTTGATCGAAATCAATTGCAATAGTAATCCAGACAATTTTGAAGAAAAACCTAGTGACCTTGATAATGATACAATCTGCGATACTTTGGATAATGATATCGATGGAGACGATTTACCAAATGAGTGGGAAACAGAAAGAGGGTTCGATCCAATGGATAAAAATGACACAGTAATCTGCCATGGATTATCAAAATATTGTTTAAGAAATTATGATGATTTCACATTTCCTGAGACACACAATGCATTCGCAACTTCAGAAGATGGAGTGATTCTTGGAACTAATCATTACACAGGCCTACAGGCTCAATGGGATGGAGGAATTAAAGCATTCATGGTAGATGTACATCATCTTAGTGATGATGAAACTGAAGCAGAAGATGTAAGATTTTGTCACGGTTCTCCCGGACAGTTTCCTCATCCATGTGCATATTCTGAAGTAGATGCATTTGAATGGCTGTCTCTTCTCAATTCTTTGATGAATTTAACTGATGAAAGTTGCTCATTTACATGTGGGGAAGTTGTATCAATATTAGTTGAAAACTATGTACCCGCTGAACATTTGGAATTTTTATTTAATAAGACAGGAATGTTAGAAAGATTGTATATTCACCAATTAGGGGAACCTTGGCCTTCAATTGGAGATATGATACTACAAGAAAAGGATATTGTTGTATATGTTCAGTCAGAGTATAATGAGAGTTTTCCATATTTCCATTCTGCTTGGAAGCATAGTTGGGACACGCCTTATGGACAGCAAGACAAAGAAGAAATGACATGCGAACTAGGAAGAGGAGATTCAAGTCAGTCCGTTTGGCACTTAAGTAATTGGTTAAGTAGTATTTTTGGTACCGCAGACCCTTACAAAGCTCATGACGTAAATGAGTATGATTTTTTACTAAATAGAACTATAGAATGTTGGGAAATAATGGATAAAAGACCTACATTTGTGGCTGTCGATTATTGGGAAGATGGAGAAATAACAAATGTAACAATCACATTAAACAAGATGGAAAATTGGGACGATGAAATACCTCAACGGCCTTAAATTATATTATTGTAATTGAACTGTAATTCGTTGGGTTTTCTAGATAGAACGTTGTCGATACCAATATGAAAGGGGCAGCAATAGAAAATCTGCATCCAAAAGTTAGAGACTTGATATCTAAGTTAGGTTGGAATCTAACACCTATTCAAGAAGAAGCGGCCATGGATTTATGTGCAGGAAAAAATAGACTATTAGTAGCGCCAACTGGAAGTGGTAAAACTGAAGCTGCAATATTACCAGTAATTTCAAGAGCAATTAGTGAAAATTGGAAAGGCCTATCAATCCTATATATTACACCATTAAGAGCATTGAACAGAGATATAGATAGAAGATTATCAACAATGTTGGAGCCTCTTGGATTAAGTGTTGGCTTGAGACATGGAGATACTACTCAAAAAGAGAGAACAAAGCAGTCAAAAAATCCACCGAATTTATTAGTTACTACACCTGAAACAACACAAATAATGATGCTCGGAAGTAGATTAAGAAAACACCTTTCAGGTGTTAGAGTTATAATCTTAGATGAAATTCATGATTTGGCTGGAAGTGAAAGAGGTTCTCAATTAATGGTTGGACTAGAACGTATCTCAGATATTAATGCCAATGATATACAAAGAATAGGACTATCGGCAACAGTAGGAAATCCCGCTGAGGTTGCCAATTATATAGGGAAAAATGCACTTCCTATAATAGGTCCAGCTCCGAGATTCACAGATGTTTTAGTACACAAAGAAATACCTTCGCCAGAAGATGAGATTCTATCAGTAAAATGGTCAGTATCACCTAATTCAATTGCTGCATTTCGGAGACTGGCTAACTCACTAATTGATGATTATCCTTCTCTAGTTTTTGTTAATTCGAGATCTGCTGCTGAAACAGTCTCTCAAAGATTAACCGCTATGGTGCCTGAAATAAAAATTGGAGTACATCATGGAAGTCTAGCTTCTGAAACCAGAAAGGATATGGAAGATAAACTGAGAAATGGAGATTTACATGGAATAATTTGCACTAGTAGTTTAGAATTGGGAATTGATATTGGAACAATTAAGAAAGTTCATCAGTTACAATCTCCGAGAGCAGTAGATAGATTATTGCAAAGAATGGGGAGGGCCGAACATCATCTAGGAGGCACTGGAAGAGGAGAAATTCTTGCATGGGAAGTAGATGAAATTTCTGAATGTGCAGTAATTTCGAGAAGGGCAATAGCATCAGAACTTGAAGGAGTAGAATGGCAAACAGATCCAGGAATTGTGGCTGCTAACCAGTTTATCCAATTAGGCATGGAGAGGGGATTAGTACCGCTTCAGAAGGCTAATGAGATAATAGAAAATTGCTCGATATTCAATGAATGGAATTATGAAAAAAGTATCAATATCTTGAGAGTTCTAAATGATCGTTGGTTAATTAGACTAATTGAAAATCCTGAAGATTCTGATGTAACAAAATGGCCAGCAAAACTTTGGGAAGAGTTGGCGAAGAAAAGTAAGCAAAATATTCCGGAAAAAAGACCACCTTGGGATGAGGAACAGAAAGATTCTGATAAGATTAAATGGAGAAAAGCAATGGTAAAAGAACTACCTAAGAGTCTAGAAAATGGTTGGTTCTCTCCATCTGGAAAAGCATCTAAATCTAGAACAGATCATATCTCAATGATTCCTGATGAAATTACTTACAGAGTTAGAGATGCAGTAAGTAGATCTGTTCTCGGTTCTGTTGATGAAGCATTTGTTTTATCTCTTAATAACGATGCTAGTGATGATTCAATGGGAAGAGCAAGAAGATTCGTAATGGCAGGTAGAACTTGGCAAATTATCGATGCTGATCCAGAACAAGAAGAGCTTCTGGTGGCTCCAATAAAAGAAACTGGAGAAGCTCCCGTTTGGTCAGGAGAATTACCACCAGTACCCAAAGAAGTGGCTAGAGAAGTAGGAAAATTAAGAAGATCTATTGGAATAAATATTGGAGCAATTGAAGATGATGAATCTGTAATTCCCTTCGAAGAATATCCGCTATCACCTAGCGCAAGAGATGTATTAATCAGGACAGTAGCTGAACATATTGAGGCTACTGGAGTCTTACCCGATGAAAGAACCATTACGATAGAAGAAAGACAAAAAACAATCATTCTAAACACATGTGCTGGATCTAAAATTAATGAAACATTAGCATATCTTATACAGGCATTTGGATCACTTAAGGAAGGTAAAATGGGAAGAACTTTAATCGATCCTTATAGAATATCTATCCAAATTCCAGGTACAACTACAGAGGATATCATTGGATGGTTACGAGAAACTCCCCCAGCAGCAGTGCCTTCTCTAATGAGAATGACAATTCCAAATGGAAGAGCGGTAAGATGGAGAGTGGTTCAAGTCGCTAGAAGAATGGGAGTCTTACAAAAAGGAGTGGATCCTCGTAAAGTAAATCTCCAAGGTTTAATGAGAAGGTGGAAAGGAACACCAGTAATTGAAGAGGCATTGAGTAAATTATTCCATGAAAGAATGGATATAGATGCAACTGTGGACTTGCTGACCGAAATACAAAATGGGGATATAAAATTATTAGAAACACCTCCTGGACCTCTTGGTCAATCAAAGAAAAGTGAAAAAGACCTGTTACTTCCATCATGGTCAGATAAAGAACTAAGAGATCATTTAGAAGTTAGATTAGTAAACGAGAGAGCTGTATTAATTTGTCTAAATTGTAATAACAGAACAAGAAAGAGAGTGGAGAGATTTACTGAAAGAGTTGAACCATGCCCTAATTGTTCAGGAACAATGCAAGCTTGCTCACCAGAAAGAATGGAGGATATGTTATCTGATTGGATTCAAAGTAAGGACCCGAAGATTTATGGTAAAATGACTAAGAATGCAGAACTAATTCGCACCCATGGGAAGGATGCAATTATCTGTATGATGGGTAGAGGAATTGCTGAAGAAACTGCCACAAAAATTCTTAGAGGGCATATTTCAGGAGAAAGAGTTAGACTGTTACGTTCCATACATAATGCTGAATTAAAATATGCTTCAACACGTAGATATTGGGGATAAAAAAAGGCAATCACTATTTCCATCCTTTCACAGCGTACTCACATGCTCATTGGTTTGACTGGCAGAAATGCTTCTGGGAAGTCGACGGTTGTCAATTGGTTTTCCAATAAAGGATTGGAAACTTCTTCTTGTTCTGATTCAATTAGAGCATGGCTTGCAGAACAAAATATTGAGCCAACAAGAGATGCTTTAATTGAAGGTGGTAGAGAACTTAGAAGAAAAGGTGGCGCTGGAATATTGGCAGAAATGTTACTAGAAATTCTTGAGGGGAAGGATGCCGTTATTGATTCTATAAGAACTCCGGGAGAAGTTAAAGCTTTGAGAAAAAGAGATGATTTTATATTAATTGAAGTTAGAGCAAATATCGAATCAAGATGGGAAAGATTGCAAAGTCGCGCTAGAGCGGGTGATCCTTTAGATAAAGAGACATTTATCAAACAAGAAAAAGCAGAAGCGGTAGCCAGAGATGAGGCAGGTCAGGCCCTAAATGCAACTGCAGAACTAGCAGATATAGTNATTCTAAATGATGGGACAGAAAAGGAATTAATAGCAGATTTAGATGAATTATTTTTGAAATTAATATAAGAATAAATTAAACAATTTATGCTGTCCTGACGATTATTCCTGCTTCTTTCATCATACTAGAAGCAACATCAAAATCTTTTTGCCATCTTTCAGGAATTTCCAAATCTTTAGGGTATATGACTTCACTAACACCTGCTTGAATAAGTGATCTAGTACATCTAGAGCATGGAGGCCAAGTTACATATGCCATTGTACCTTTCAATGAAATACCAATTCTTGCTGCATGCATTATAGCATTCTCTTCTGCATGACAAATCATTGGATACTTCTGTTCACGGTCTTCAAGACGTTCTTGTTTATCCTCAATACCTCTAGGAAATCCATTGAAACCTGTGGAACGAATTTCACGATCTTCACCAACCACAATGCAGCCAACTTTAGTAGACGGATCTTTTGACCAACCGGAAATATGCTTCGCTAATTCAAGAAATCTTTTATCCCATTTGTCACTCATATGAACACCTCAAAAATATCTATCATAAGTCATTATCCCTATTCGCCTCTGTTCGATTGGGGTCATAACCATCTAATGAAGTTGGATTTGCATAACAGTCGGGATCATCTCTATCTGCTTTTCCACCATTGTCATTGTCCAAACCGTCTCCACAATTTCCAATAGTCTCATTGTCTGATGAAAGAAGTTTTTCAGCACCACCACCTGCTAGAATAGCAAATAATAAACCAGAGAGCACTAAAATTAGAGCAACCAAGATATATTTTGAGGTACTATCTTGAGGCTCTAAAACAACTTTAATTTCAGTTTTCTCATTCGGCTTATCGTCCATCTACGAGTAAGCCAGAAGGGTCATCCTTTTTGATTATCGGTGAACACGAAGTTCTTCCCAGAAATTTAGATTATCTCTAGAAATAATATAATTTAATACATCTCCAACCAGATAAACACTACCAATTATAACTAATTCAACATCATCTATTTCACAAATTTTGGATGCTTCTTGTATGGCTTTTACTGGATTCTTGATGACCTCACGAGATGTTTCACTTCGGGAACAAATCAATCTCTCTAATTCTTCAGCGTCTACTGAATTATTTCTTCCTGTTAGAGGTTCTGTGAAAATTAAGTGATGGAAGATTGATTCATGATAAAAATCTTTCAAAAACGGGGATAAAGTATCAAGAATATCTGCCTTTTCTGTAACGCCGATAATAAATACACTGGGATTAAAGATGTTACTTAGTTCAGATTGAAAACCCTCTTTGTTATGTGCTGCACATATTTTTACTGGAAAGTCAAACCAAGAATTACCATAGTCAGGAGAACGTCCCGGCCATTTACATTCAACTTCTAAATAATCCCATTTGAAAAATTGTGCAATCTTTTGAGTCATAACATTCCAATTTTGCCAATTTGATAAATCTTTATCTGATTCAATAATCAATAAATCATCTCCAACTTTATCAGAGATTACTTTCAATACAGATTGACTAAGATTTTCACTTCTGGATAAGAATAATGGAATACCTTCTCGATATATTCCTGCTTTTTCAAAAGCAATTTCCTCTAGAGTTTCACCTAGAAATTCAGTATGATCTTTAGAAATAGTGGTTATAACACAAAGATCTGCATCAACTAATCGGGTAGAGTCTAATCGACCACCTAAACCAGTTTCAATAACTGCTCTATCAATTTTATTCTCGCTAAAAACTACCATAGCAAGTAAAAATGTCACTTCGAAAAAAGTTGGATAACATACAGGCTCAATTAAAGATGCCTCGTGAATCCTAGTTAAGAACACATCAAAATCTTCAGGAGCAATGGGTACACCATTTATTCTAATTCTTTCTTCAATTGTAATTAAATGAGGAGATGTGAATAGACCAACTTTGAGATTGTTGGCTCTTACTAATGCAGAAATTTGAACACAAAGCGAACCCTTACCATTTGTTCCTGCAACATGGATTGAAGGAAAATCTAGATGAGGATTTCCTAACCTTTCTAGTAGAACTTCACAATTCGTAAATCCTAGTTTTATACCAGAATTCTTTGTTTCTTCCAACCATTTTCTAATACTCAAAAAATTATCACCCGCTAGTCCAACTACGCACTTGTATTAGTCAAAGTGATATGGGCTTTGAACTTCGTGGGGGTTGGGGAGTGAAAGTGAGCGAGACAATCGAGGCTATGCGGGACCAATGGAAGTCGATGACCAGTATGGCTGGAATGTTCGTAACAACTATCTTTTTAGGTATTACAATTCAACCAGTTTGGGATATTCCTGAAGCCAGAGCCTTCGGAGAAGAAGGAACTACTCAAAGTGGATATATTCTGTTAGAATTATTTTTGATAGGGATTTTCACTTTCATAATTATCTGGCTCGCAAGAAAAAATCTAGATTTATTGATTAAAGTATTTATTATGTTCTCACTTTATTTTTCTTTGTACTATGTAGTGGCTCCATATATTGCTTTAATTATGGAAATAACCCTAGGAACTCAAGAAAATATAGCTGTAATAGCACTCTCATTGAATTTATTATTGATGATAACTTTATGGAAGTTTCCTGAATGGTATATCGTGAATCTGGTTGGGATCTTAGTAGGTTCAGGAGTAATAACAATGATTGGGATAAGTTTCGTTCCTACTCTAATCATTATATTCATGATTTGTGCTGCAATTTATGATCATTGGGCTGTTAACGGGAGTAAACATATGTTGGAACTAGCAGATACAATGATAGATTTGAAATTACCAATATTATTAGTGGCTCCAAAAGAAAAGGGATATTCTTTCTTAGATGAACAGGAAGGAGTAATGGAGGAAAAAATCCAAAGACCATCACAAAAAGACTGGGAGAATGCTAATGTTGAACCAATTAAAGTAGAAAATAAGGGGAGAGATGCTTTATTCATGGGTCTAGGGGACGTAATTTTTCCAGGTATGTTAGTTATTTCTACTATCACATTCTTACCTGAAACAGGTGCGGTAATAGGTTCTTTACCACTAACACCTTTCTTTGGATGGATTCATTTAGATCCTTTAATGGTCGGATTGGGGACCTTATTAGGAGGATTGGTTGGTTACTTAGGATTGATGACACAGGTAGCTAAAGGTAAACCACAAGCAGGTTTACCGTTACTCAATGGTGGGGCAATAATGGGCTATTTCATCACAGGATTAATTGTTTATGGGCCATCTGATTTAATTCAACAAATTAGCCTCTTCTGAACCTAAAAGCCCGATTCATTGAAAGAAGATTGGTCACTCCTAGAGTTGATAGATATGCTAGACATGACTATGTTTCGTGAAAAATCTGAGATTTTACGAAAAGATCATGATAAAAGAAAATTACCTTATCATAAAATTGATGAAGTGATTAGACTGGATAATGAATGGAAGCAAACAAGGTATGATGTTGATCAACTTAGGAAGGCAAGAAATGAAGCTGCAAGAGGTATAGCCTCAGCAAAAAAGTCAGGAGATGTAGAGGCAGTAAATCGAATAATGAGTGAAGTATCAAGCATAGGGAAACAAATCGAAGATTTATCAAATATTGCAGATGATTTATTACAAAATAGAGACTCTATAAGGATGAGTATTCCAAATATTCTCCATGAAAGTGTTCCCGTAGGGGAAGACGATCAAAAGAATACCTTACATAGTTTACATGGTGAAAAGACTGAATTGGAATTCGAGGCAAAAAATCATAATGAAATTATTGAAAAAAATGGTTGGGTAGATTTAGCTAGAGCCGCAAAAATCACTGGAAGTAGATTCTATTTCTTACAAGGAGATTTAGCAAGACTGGAAATGGCCTTACAAAATTATACTACAAACTTCTTAATTAATAAGAAATATACTCTCGTTCAACCACCTTTAATGATGAATAAAGAGGCTTACAAAGGAGTTACAGATCTCGGAGATTTTGAGACTGTAATGTATGGTATTGAGCCAGATAAATTTTATCTCATTGCAACTAGCGAACATCCATTAACTGCTATGAGAATGGATGAAATTATCGAACCATCTGAACTTCCAATAAAACTTGTAGGAGTCTCACAGTGTTTCCGTAGAGAAGTGGGAGCACACGGGTTGTCTGATAGAGGAATATGGAGAGTGCACCAATTTACTAAAGTAGAGCAAATAATAATTTGTAAACCTGAGGACTCATGGTCTCATCATGAAGATTTATTGAATAATGCTATTGAACTATGGGATAGTTTAGGTTTACACTATCGGGTAGTGAATATTTGTACTGGAGATATGGGGACGGTTGCATCAAAGAAATATGATCTTGAAGCATGGTTACCTGGTGTTGGAGAATACAAAGAAGTAGTTTCTTGTTCTAATTGTACGGATTATCAGGCAAATAGGCTCCGTATGAGATACAGGACATCAGAAGGAAACTCTGCGGTTCACACCCTAAATTCTACTGCAGTTGCTACAAGTAGAGCATTAGTAGCAATTCTTGAGCAATATCAAACTCAAGACGGACGTATCTTGATTCCTGAAGCTTTGAGGCCGTACATGGACAATCAAGAATTCCTAATTCCCTTGATTTGATTTATCCACTGTAATTTTTAGTGATTGTCGGACCAATAGAACAACTAAGAAAACCGCAAAGATTGCAGCAATCAGAGGTGCAATTAAAGCTGCAAATGTGAGAACAATACTTGCAATATTCTCACCAGATGCAACGAATGAATTACCGAAACCTAGAGTGAGGGTAGATGATAAACCACGAATTGCCACTGTAGTCACTTGAATAATTCCTGCTGAACCACCCCCTGCAATTATTGCAAAAGACCATTGAATAATTGGATCGCTACCCACCAAAGTCATTGAAGTCATACCAATTCCTGAAACTACGGCTGCAGGAGTTGCGATTGTATCTAGTAGATTATCTAACCAAGGAACATAATACGCACCAAATTCAGCTAAGCATGCGATTCCAAGAATAAGAACTGCTGCATTACTGTCAAAAGCAGCAAACTCTGTTCCAGATAAATCAAAATTAACAAAAGTATCAGTTCTAACTGCTAGTGATAAAATAAACGGAGGTAGGAAAACTCGAAATCCTGAAGCAGATGCAAGACTAATCCCCATTAACGCAGCGAGTATTGTCGTTTCTGCTCCCATGATGATGCCAAGACTTTGGATGTAATTAACCCACTCCCTGCGTGATTATTATGCAATTAATATCAACAACTCTCTCTAATCGCCTATCTCAACTAAATTTGCACCCATATCAACTCTCTCACCCTTCTGAAAGTATACTGAAGTAACTTCACCAGCTCTTGGTGCCTGAATCCGATGCTCCATCTTCATCGCTTCCATAACCAATAAAGTCTGACCTTCTCGTACTCTCTGACCCTTCTTTACCATAACATCAAGAATTGTTCCAGGCATTGGAGCGCTTAGACTTCCCTCAGATAAAGAAGATTCTTTACTTCCGGGTTCATGCATATTAGTAACATAAATTCTTCCTTGGAAATGTATCCACCATTCATCATTACAACGAGAGACGTGCGCGAAACTTCTAATTCCATCTAATTCTACGAGAATTCTTCCCGATTGCTGATCTTTACTAAAAGAAATTTCTGGAAAACTAATTTCTTCACCATTAGATATTAATTTAGAAAGAGTAAGTAAACCTTCTTTTTCAGAAAAGTTTACTGTGTATCTAGGGCCAGAATTATCTATACTCCATTCCATAAAATCACCTAAGGGTAAGTCCTCGTCAACGTTTTGAATGGATCTCCTGAATGCCCACTATACTCATCTACAACTTCTGAATTTCCAGATATTATATTGCGATCTAGACCAAGACGACTGGCTGCTGCTGCGATTGAGATTAATATCGATTCACTAATTTCCGGTTCATTGAAATCTTCAAGAGATATATTATCTAAATAATCAGTAGTTACAAGACCATTTGAAAATACCTCGCTCTTAGATACTTGGCGTAAGAATCCAACATTGGTAGTGACACCTAAAACAACAAATTCAGATAGTGCATTATCCAGCCTTCTTAATGCTGCATCACGTGTTGGAGCATGAACAATTAATTTAGCTAGCATTGGATCGAAATCGATAGTTACTTCATCTCCTTCCCTAAATCCTGAATCCATTCTGACACCTGGTGTTGATGGTGGCCTCCACATTGATAGTTTGCCAATAGCTGGTAGAAATCCTTTACTTACGTCTTCAGCATATATTCTAGCTTCTATTGAATGTCCTGTAATTCCTATATCATTCTGAGAAATATTCAAAGGTATACCTGCGGCAACTTCGAATTGCTTCTGAACTAAATCAATCCCAGTGATTAACTCGGTAACCGGATGTTCAACTTGTAATCTTGTATTCATTTCAAGGAAGAAAAACTCACCTTTCGAAGTTAAAAGAAATTCAACAGTACCTGCTCCTTCATAATTAACCGCATTCGCTGCCCTTATTGCAGCTTGACCCATATTATTACGAATTTCTGGGGTAACTGCTGGTGAAGGGGCTTCTTCGATAACTTTCTGATGTCTCCTTTGTAATGAGCAGTCTCTTTCATTCAGATGAATTGAATTACCATACTGATCACAAAGTACTTGAATTTCAACATGCCTAGAACCTGTTAACAATCTTTCAACATAAACGGTACCATCACCAAAGGCTGCTGAAGCTTCTCGTGCTGCTGCTTCATATTCTGTCCTAAGCATCTTAGGTTCGAATACTGCTCTCATTCCCTTTCCACCACCTCCTGCACTAGCCTTTACCAACAATGGATAACCGACTCTAGCTGCAGATGTTGCTAAAACACCTAGTGGGTTTGAGCCCGATTCAATCGCTAATTCTTCACCAGGAATTATGGGTACATCAGACTCAATCATTCTTCTTCGGGCTGAGATTTTATCTCCCATTGTCTCAATTGCTTCAGGAGAGGGGCCTATCCAAATTAATCCTGAATCTTTTACTAATTTAGCAAAATTGGCTCTTTCAGATAAAAATCCATAGCCTGGATGAATAGCTTGCGCTCCAGATTCTTTTGCAGCAGAGATAATTAATTCCATATTTAGGTAGGTTTCAGAGAGAGTTTTTCCTGGTAAATGTACTGATTCATCAGCAGTCTCTACATGTAATGAATTCTTATCAGAATCTGAATAAATAGCAATCCCTTTGAGACCAGATTCTCTGGCCGCTTTAAGTATTCTAACAGCAATTTCACCACGATTTGCTACTAAAACGGAATTGAATTGATTTGGAGCAGAAATCATCCAATCAGGCAACATTTCAACACCACATCATTCAGAAGACCAGTTTGGCTTGCGACGCTCTAAGAAAGAAGACAGACCTTCTTGACCTTCATCTGAACCTCTCATTTCACTAGTTTTATCTAAAGTCCATTTACGAAGATCTTCATCACTACTATTCCATCTATCGAAAATACATGTTAAATTCTTAGCCTCTGTAACTGCCATAGGACCCGTCGTTAAAACTTCTTGAGCAATCATATTAGACTTATCATCAAAATCTTCCAATGATTCTGCAATATAATCAATTAAACCTATTCTCATAGCCTCTTCGGAATCAATTTTACTTGCCATCATTGATAATCTGCGGAAATTAGAACTACCTATTTTGCGATATACATAGGGCCCAATTACTGCGGGTAGAATGCCTAATTTTGCCTCCGAAAGAGCAATTTTCGTTCTTGGTTCAGCAATTACATAATCAAAACAAGATACTAATCCTGCTCCTCCACCCAAAGCTACACCCTGTATACAGCCGATGGTGAAACAAGGATGTGACCAAAGACTGTAGAATAAACTATCTAATCTTTCAGAATCCAGACGATTTTCTTCAGCCGAACGTGCTCCTGCATCTCTCATCATATTGATGTCTGCACCTGCGCAGAAATGCTTACCCTCGCCTCTAAAAATTATCACTCTAAGGAATTTCTTTCCTTCTGAATCTTTCAAAGATGAATTTCTCGAAACACTCCTTTCAGAAGTCCATGAAATTAGAGAAATTAACTCACTAATTAGTTCTTTATTGAGAGCATTAAATACATCACTACGATTTAAATTGATTCTAGCAATATCATCATCAATTACAATTTTACATAATTTATTTTTTGGAAAGGGATCACTCATTTTCATTTTTCTCACCATTACATCCTGAATACACCATAATTTTGTTCTGGTAAAGGGGCATTTAAACTTGCAGAAATACATAGTCCGAGAACATCCCGAGTATCTCTTGGATCAATTATTCCATCATCCCACAATCTCGCGGTAGAATAGTAAGGAGAACCTTCAGTTTCATATTTTTCTAAAATTGGCTTTCTTAAATTTTCTAGTTCATAATCACTCATTTTGGGTAAATTTTCCCTAGATCTCTGATCTTGTTTGACTGTTGCTAAAACGTCTGCAGCCTGAGGTCCCCCCATTACAGAGATTCTGGAGTTTGGCCACATAAAAACAAATCTTGGATCATACGCTCTACCACACATACCATAATTTCCTGCTCCATGAGAGCCCCCAATTATTACAGTAAATTTAGGCACGGGTACACAAGACACTGCAGTAACTAATTTTGCACCATCTTTGGCAATTCCTCCTGACTCTGCATCTCTGCCAACCATAAATCCTGTAATATTCTGTAGGAATATCAATGGTATTCCACGTTGACCACATAGTTCAACAAAGTGAGCACCTTTCAAAGAAGATTCAGAAAATAAAATTCCATTATTCGCAACAATACCAACTGGATAGCCGTGAATCCTAGCAAATCCACAAACTAATGTGTTACCATATCTTTGTTTAAATTCATGGAAACGACTGCCATCAACAATTCTCGAGATTACCTCTCTAACATCATACGGGGTACGATTATCATCAGGAATAATTCCCATCAAATCTTCGACATCATGTTTAGGTTCCTCCGCTGCTTCAACATCCAGTCTTTGTTTAGGTTTAATATTGAGATTCTGAACAACATTACGAATCATCCGAAGTGCTTCTGGTTCATCTTCTGCAAAGTGATCTGCTACTCCTGATTCACGCGTGTGTAGATCTGCACCACCGAGATTTTCTGCGGATACTTCTTCGCCTGTTGCTGACTTTACTAATGGAGGACCTGCCAAAAATATCGTACCATTACCTTTAACGATTATTGATTCATCTGACATTGCGGGGATATAGGCACCGCCTGCTGTACAACTTCCTAATACAGCAGCAACTTGAGAAATTCCTTTACTAGAAAGAATAGCTTGATTTCTAAAAATTCTTCCGAAGTGTCCTTTGTCAGGAAATACCTCGTCCTGCATAGATAAAAATGCTCCTCCACTATCTACTAGATATATACAAGTTAGATTATTCTCATCTGCTATTTCTTGAGCCCTAATGTGCTTTTTAACTGTCATAGGGTAATATGAACCGCCCTTAACTGTAGCATCATTTGCTACAAATAAACACTCTTTTCCATGAACTACTCCTATTCCGGTGATAATTCCAGCAGAATGGGCTCGAGAATCATAAAGCCCATTTGCAGCCAAAGAGGAAAATTCAAGAAAAGGCGTTCCTGGGTCGCATATTTCTTTTATCCTCTCTCTAGGAAGTAATTTTCCTCTGCTACGATGACGATCAACATATTTCTTACCTCCACCCTCTTTAACTTGGCTGATTTTTTGCTTTAGTTCCTCAACAAGTTGAGTATTAAATTCTCTTCTACGAATGAAATCTTCACTGTTCCGGTCGATACGAGTCGGTAGCCTATCCATATCTCTCAACACTCCAGAGGGCATTCGAACTTTCAATTGAATGGGTTCACAATCATGATTTGCCCTAATCAAACACCAATTACGGCACGACCAACATCTCTCAATCCAGGTGCCATCCCAACTACTAACATTGCTAAACCTACTAACAAACGAAGATGTCGTTGTCTATGTTCAAAATTTGCTATAGTAAAAAAGTACAATATTAGTCCCGCCAAAGCTATCTTAACGAAAGTAAATCCGAAAGCGTTTCCAAAAATCTGTATTACTTTATCAGATAGAACATGTTTTTCATGGTAGCCTAGATATTCTAAACCAATAGCTGTTGCAATCCCGTCAAGAATCTGTCCGGCGACAGCTAAGAATACAACAGGTGATGCGAATGTTGCTGCTGTACGATGTTTTTCCATTAAGTCCTTCTCAGGACCTGTTGAATCAAGATATTCTTGTTCAGTAACTCCTATTGGTAAAACTCCTGATATCATTCCATGGTTAGCTAAAATTTCTACAGATTCTTTTCCATAATTGTACATCTGCCAACATATAATGATAGGTAAACCAATTATAAATATTAGAGGCCAGAGTACGATTTCTGAGGAATCAATACTCAAAGAATATGAAAATATAGCTCCAAGAAAAATCATAGAGCCGCCGAACCCAGTTAAGTAAACAGATCTTTGTATTGTTGAAAAATTATCCAAAGATTTACCAAAAAATTGTGGTGAAAAGACAGCAATTAAACCAGAAATAAATAACATTTCTAATCCAATATTACTTTGTGGACCAATAGAAATAGAATGAGCATACAATAAGAACTGACAAAGTATTAAGATACTTGCTAGCCAATTAACAATATCTGATTCATCTTCATTCGAAATTCTATTATTATTTGCTACTGAATAACCCAATGCGCCAGAAATTATAACCCAAGCAGCAGTCTGAAAATGAACTCCAGGACTTACAAAGAATGATGAAAGGCGACTATCAAACATCTCTGCGTCTTCAACAACTTCTCCAGTTGCTGCCCATAATACAAAAGGAAAAAGTGCAATTAAAGTGTTATCAGTACCGTCAATTCCAAGTTTTCTTAACCATGCAGATAGTGAAAGAACGAATGCTCCTAAAACAATCGCATATGTTGCAGTATTAACAGTATTATAACCAGAATCACCTGTTGCTTCTCCAGAAATAGGATCCAGATAATATTCATAGATTGATCTTGTTAAAGGATTATCTATATCCATTTGATCTAAGGTAAGTCCTGCAAATAAAAGAGTACCAACGAAATACAAAAAATATGTAGCCCAAAGTTCGTAGTCTTCCATCTCCTCAAGTGGATTTTCCATAACTATCGCACACAGGCATCTCGCTTAGGTATAACGCATTTAACATTAGGAAATTATTCCTCTTCAAAAATAATTTTTTCGTCATCAGCTAATTTCATCATTTCTGAAATTGCTTGCTGATCTAAAGGATCAACTTGTGAATTTGTAAACTTTCTTTCCCGACGACGACGGGCATCAGCCAAACTTGGTACTAAGGCTTCAAACGTTGAAGTATCTTCAATGACTTTCTCTTCATATGTTTCAAGACTGTAAGAACGAATTCTTTGACGTTTACGATCTTGTTCCAAGCCGAATAAAACAGTACCATGTTCAGAACCCTGGAGTATTCCTTCGATAGCAGGTGTTGCTAATGCTAGAGATTCTTGATCTCCGATTACCAATACTGTTGAACCATATATTGCCATTTCTGTACCAGTTAATTCCTCAATTAGACTTCTTATTCTACCATTTGTTCCAATTAGCCTGCTTCTCATTCTTCTGGTTTGATTTGGTTGTCTGCCAACCCACTCTCTGATATCATACATTCTCAAGAAAACATCATCTTCTAAAAGTTGTATGGCCCTCTTAGGGGCTAATCCTCTTCCGATAGCAAAAATTACATCTGGAAGTTTCATTTTTATTACAGGGTCAGATCCTTCATCCGGCCAAACAACACTAACATCACCTGAATTAGATTGAATATGCAATGATGCCCCACATGCATTCTCAATCATTTTTCTCGTGGATCCCTTTTTGCCAATAAGCACGGCTATACGATTTTTAGGAATCCGTGCTAAATGTTCCATATGTTTAGGGGAGTGGCAGGTATGTTTTAACTTCCTGTTTCAATTTCCACCAGATAAAGGGGGTAATTTAGGAACTGGATCTTCTAAAACACGGAGTAAACTTTCACCAATATCTGCATTGTATCCTTGACGATTAATCCATTGAACCAATCTTGTCACATCTCTAACAAGAAATTCTTCTGAGTGTGGATGTTGCTTTGTCACACTCTGACCAACATCAATTACCCAGGGTTCACCATCTTTCCATAAGATATTATATTCTGAAAAATCTGCATGAACAAGCTCAGCAGTTTGCCAATTGATTGCAATAAATTCAAGTAAATCTTCGAATACCTCATATGGCTCGTCAATTATTACATCTTTTAATCTAGGACTCACTCCTTCTCCTTCTCCTAGATATTCCATGATAAGAACATTTTTTAGATTCGACAAGGGCTTAGGGACTCTTAGGCCATATTTCCTCATTCTTTTTAGATTTCTAAATTCTTTACGTACCCAGATATTTACTAATTCTCTGTGTCTACGTGAAAGCCCTCCAAATCTTGGATCTCCATCAATATATTTTGCTAGTCCTTTGAAAACCGCATTGGTTGTATGAAATATTTTTACTGCTACTGGGCCGTGATTGGATGTTGCATGAAAAACGTGTGCTTCCTTACCTCTTGCTATCGGATAATCAAGTGTCTCTATCTCACCTTTCTGCATTAATTTATGTAATGACATTAATGTAGATTTATCGAATACTGCATCGAAAACTCTTCTATCAACCCAATCATAAGTTCCTTTTCCTAAAACTCCCTGAAGACCATCTTCAATTTCTGAGAACATTTTTTCAAATCTAGGTTCAGAAAGCCATTCATGTTTTTTCTCTCCTCTCATTAAAGCGTCGAGGTCGGGTAAATCCCAATCCTCTGAGTCCGACATGATTTCACCCAAAGAAAGAATCAATATCATCATCAACTGATGATGTTTCATTTACGACTGGTTCCTCTATTTCCAAATCAGATTCTATTTCAGATTCATCTTCATATTCTGTAGTTTCTACTTCTTCGGATGTTTCAGTTACTTCTGAAATATCTTCAGACATTCCAAATAAATCTACAATATCTGGTAATACTCCCTTTCTTGATAGATATAATGATTGAGTTTTTGTATATCTCATTACTACATTTGCTTTTTCATCTTGAAAATCCCATGGCTGTACAACAATTAGATCTCCCTCTCTAACCCATTGTCTTCGACGCATTTTTCCAGGAATACGAGCTAAACGACTGTCTCCATCTTCACAGACGGCTCTCACTCTTCTACCTCCTAAAATCTGATCTGCGATAGCGAACATTTCGTTAACCTTACGATTCGGTAAAGGAACTCTGATTTTGTCACCACTACCGGATTCTAACCTTGCTAAAAGCTCAGCATCAACCTTCTCCTCTCTACGAGCCATGACCATCCGTCTAGCGTCACCTATGTGAAGTTGAGCCTTGGCACTCAGTTAGAAACAAAGGAATTTATAGCATCTGCAACCATTTCTAATAATGAATCACTTAAAGGTCCAATTCCGACAATTACTGTAAGAATTGCACAAATTGCTATTGCTAATCTTAGACTAAAGGCATCTTTGATGGATTTGCTGTCTTCAGGTTCCTCGAAGAACATGACTAAGCCAATTCTTAGATAATAAAACATTGAAAGTGCAGAATTTATTACAATTGCAAAAGCCAGCCAAAATACTGGTTCAACGCTAGATAACCAATCGAGAACTGAAGTTGCATCTGAGGCTCCAGTACCAGCTGAAATATTCACTATACCATTAATCATCAAAAACTTTGATAGGAATCCAGACAATGGTGGTACTCCTGCCAATGATAACATAAACAAGAACATAGATCCAGCAACTATTGGTTCTCTACGAGCAAGCCCATGCAAATCTTCCAATTTATGACCTCTCTCTTCAGTCTCCAGAAGAGACAATACCAAGAATGCTCCAAACTTAAAAATTACAAGTACAGCGAGATGGAATACTATTGCAGTTAATACAAGTTCAATTGCTTCTTCTGAACCTAAACCGCTGCCGATAGCTGCTAAACCTGCTAGCATATATCCAGCATGTGATACGCTAGAGTAGGCCAACATTCTTTTCGGGTTAGTACTTGTAAGAGCCGCTAAATTGCCCCATGTCATAGTTACAACTGCAATTACAGCGATTGTAATATACCAGAAAGCTTCACCTTCTGTAGGCATTGTAACAGAAACTAGTATTCTCATTAGAGCAACGAATCCCATAGCCTTCGAGGCAGTCGCCAATAAACCGGCAACAGGTGATGAAGCGCCTGAATAGGCATCAGGTGCTGCAAGATGGAAAGGTGCTGCACCTACTTTGAATCCGAATGCTACCAACATCAGACCCACAGCTATCCCTGCGAGAGGATCTATTGAAGATGATTCAGACCATTTTATGGCCAATGCGTCTAATGAAAGATCACCGCTCCATAAGTATAGAAGTGACATGCCATAAATTCCTACGGCTGAAGCAACTGAACCCACAATGAAGTACTTCATTCCTGCTTCACCACCTACCTTACTTTCTTTGTGGAATGCAACAAGTATGTACGAAGATAAGGATGCCAACTCAATACAAACAAATAGCATAAATAGATGAGTTGCCATTGACATAAGACTCATACCAAGGCCAACCATAATCAAAATAATATGGAAATCTACTTGTCGACGATTATCAATCAAAGCATTAATTTTCTTAGAAGAGAGGTTTTCACTATCATCATCATTTGGAGGCTTTACATTGGGCCTAGCAGGAATTCTATGAGTAGTAGCAATTGTTGCAAGAAGTAAGGCTGCTATGAATATTAGAGAAAATAGACGACTGAACTCAGTAACCTCTAGTGTATCGCCTATTTTTCCATATGAGTTCTGCATAAGTCCAAAGAATAGAGCAGAAATAAAGATGATTAATGAAACTTGATTAGGTAATTTAGGATTACTCGTACTTTTGAAGCGACTACCTCCGATAAACACTGGCACATGAATTCTAGTTAGAGGTATACGAAAACTTGCATTACCTAAATTAGGAATTAAAATTATTCCTATCAGTCCAAATAACATTATTAATTCGGGAATAACCAATTCGGCCTCGGAAGAAGAAATTGGAAGATTCATGGCGTGACCCCCTGTTCAATTAAATGATTGAGCAATACTTCCTGAACAAATCCAGAAGACCAGTCTGACATCATATCAAAGAATATGAATGGGAAAATACCGAAAGCGATAGTTAGAATCCCTAAAATGAACATACTGGTATTTTCATTCCAAGTAATATCTCTAGGTTCTTCACCATGTAATGAGTCTGGAAGTATACCATGATGTCTGTCATTTGATTCAAAAATAGTCTTTTGCATAGAGGTCAGATAGTAGACTGCTGTAATAATTAGTGTCAATGCTGGAAGAATTACTAGCCAGCCAAAACTCATCCAGAAAGCAATCATAATCGCTACTTCTGCGACGAAACCTGCCAATAATGGCAAGCCCAAACTACCCATCCAACCTAGCATCATATGGGCTGCTAAATATGGAGAGTGATGCGCAATACCTCTCATAGATCCTATTTCCAAAGTATGATAATGATGTTTGAAAGCGCCTGCAACTGCGAATAATAGGGGACTAATTATACCATGTGCAAACATCATGAACAACGCTCCAGCTATACCCAATGGTTGCATTGTTGCGATTCCTAAGAATATCAATCCCATATGTGACACAGATGAATAAGCGACCATGCGCTTCAAGTTGGTTTGTCCCATACATACCCATGCACCATAAACTAAACTCGCCATACCAAGAATAATCAAAATAGGAGTGAAAACAACTGTAGATTCAGGGAAAAGTGATACTGAAACTCTCAAGAAACCATATGCTCCCATTTTTAGCATTACACCTGCTAATAACATTGAGCCTGCAGTTGGTGCCTGAACGTGAGCATCTGGGAGCCAAGTATGTACTGGTACACTAGGCATCTTTGTTGCAAATCCAATTAATAATAAAATCCAAACTAGATGTCTGAGTCCCTCGGACTGAATCATTTCACTATCCATCTCAATTAGACTAAAATGGTGACCTGTTAAGGTTCCAGATACTCCAGAAACATATCCTGTGTGGAAATACATAACTAAAATTCCAATTAGCATTATTACGCTGGCAGTGAACGTATAAATGAAGAACTTCATGGAAGCATATTTTCTATCTTCACCACCCCAAACCAATATCAGGAAGAACATTGGTATCAATGTCATTTCCCAGAATATATAGAACACAAATAAATCAAGAACTACAAATACACCGAGTAGAGCACCTTCCATAACAAGGATCAATGGATGGAAAATATGTCCTTCTTTGGCATCCCACTCTACTAACATAGATAGGGGAATTAATAGAGCAGTCAACCAAACCATAGGTAGTGAAAGTGCATCAACACCGACAATCCAAGATACACCAATTGAAGAGATGAGGGTTACAGGTTCATCATTCATTAATTCATACTCACCCATATTGATATCTAACCAATCGATACCACCGAAAGTTGTGAATGAAAGGTAGGTTGCGAATGCAAATAGTGCCATTGAAACTCCAAAACTAACATTTCGAGAAAACTTACGAACAGAAGAAGCTAGGTTTCCAGGCAATAATTGAGGTAATACTAGTAATATCAAACCGACTCCAATAGGAGTTAATGTCAGAATTGTCAAAGGATCACTCAGAAACTCACCCCCATTAATAATACGAATATACAAAGAGCTCCTATGGTTGCCATTAAGATATAGTCCCCAGCGCTTCCTGTTGTAAACTTGCGAATCTCAAATGAACCTAGTACTGATTTTGATTCTATTTGTTTAATGATACCATCAATAATATTTCTATCAAACCAAGCAGTAAAATCAGCAAATGGAATTACAGTACGTTCTAGCACCCCTTCATACAAATCATCGAAATAAAGTCTTTTATCAAGGGCTTCAGATAGTTGTGAATCTGCTAACCATGAAACATCTTGTTTTCCAAACTTTCCTGAAAGATTTACTAACCATCCAACAAAGAAATTGGCCTTCTCACCTTCTTTGAGACTACCGCCGTGAACTCTGGAAGCCATGACTGGACCTATGACAAATGAAAGGAAAATTGTAACCCAACCTACGATACGAAGTTTCGTATCTTCAGGTAAGAATGCATGTTCTAATTCATAGATAATTTGTTCGGATAATGTTTCTAGGTCAGAAGTAAAAGAAAGATTATCCGATTTATTTGAGAGGAAGTCAACTATTCCTAAAACTGCCAATACAAAGCCACCTATAGCTGTAATAAATGTAAGAATAATTAGTGGTTCCTTAATCCATGGAGTCGATTCATGGACATGATCGACAACTTCATTTTTAGGTTCTCCAGCAAAAGTCATGAACCACATTCTAGACATATAGAATCCAGTCATTCCAGCAGTTGCAAGAATTAGTAATGCGGGACCAAGCATCAACGTTTCACCATGGAAATATGCTGACCAGGTTTTTGCAATAATCCCCTCTTTAGACCAGAATCCTCCAATCAAAGGTATTCCAATTATTGACATTGAGCCAAACATCATTGCTGTTGCTGTAACCGGCAATTTTGAAGCAAGTCCTCCCATATTTCTCATATCTTGAGGATCAAAATCATGATCTCCATGGTCTGAACCATGATGAATATGATCATGTGCATGATGAACTTCATGGATTACTGAGCCACTCGCCATGAATAGCATACCTTTTGCCATTGCGTGATTGAAAAGATGGAACAGAGACGCTCCAAGAACAAAATATCCTGCATAATATTCGTCGATATTTAGGAAATAAAGTGCTGAACCTAATCCTGTAAAAATATACGCTAATTGAGACATCGTAGAATATGCTAGAACTTTCTTAATATCATTCTGAACAAAGGCAATGGATGCTGCCATGAATGCAGTAATACCTCCTATCCAGGCTACAATAAGTCCGAAGTCTTCCAATCCTGAAACTCCATGATGGTGGACGTCTACAAATGGCATTAATCTTGCAACTAAGTATAATCCAGCATTAACCATTGTTGCTGCATGAATTAATGCAGATACAGGAGTTGGCCCTTCCATAGCATCGGGCAACCATACGTGTAATGGGAATTGAGCACTTTTACCAACTGCCCCTATAAATAACATCATCAATGCCCAAAATAACTCTCCAGAATCAACTAAAGCTCCACCAACACCTGTCGTAGGATCATCAAAGACAACTGCAAAGTCTAGAGAACCATATATGTCATATAGGATCAATAATCCTACCATCAAAAATACATCGCCAACTCTTGTTGTCAAGAAGGCCTTCTTAGCTGCATAAGCCGCACTTTCTTTCCAATAGTAGAATCCTATCAATAAATAGGAGCATAGTCCCATTACTTCCCAGAAGATGAATAGCCAGAGGAAGTTGTCTGCAAGTACCATACCAAACATTCCAAGACTGAATAACACGAACTCAGCAAAAAAACGATGATTACTATCCTCATTTATGGGATCAGTTGTCATGTAACCAATAGCAAACCAGCAAATCAGGAAACACAAGAAAGTTGCTACAAACAAAAGCATCAATGTCAAAGAGTCAACCCAAACACCGACTCCAAGTACTCTATTTTGAGCCATAGTGTAATCTGATTGAAGAATATCAAAAGAAATCCATTCTAACCAACTTGTTACATCACTATTATTGATATTTGCATTACCAATCAAATAATCATATATAATCCAAATTGTAGTTGATAAAGATACTAATAGTGCAGCTAAAGCTAGTATTCCTCCTTCCTTAAATTTATTTTTCCAAGTTTCATTTTTGTTGTAAACCTGTCCGGTAATTAGAATAATTGGAAAAGCAATGAAGGGGGCTACTACAATCATCCAAGCAAAATCAGTAGAAGAATTTCCATCTTGAATTGCTAGGTAAGGAACTATTGCTAAAAACGGTATTAATGGTAGAAGAAGACTATATTCATTTTTTGTTTCACCCATCAAAATCACCTTAGTTCCTCAGAATATTAGCTTCATCAAGAGATATCGTCTCCTGTGTGCTGTATAAAGATAATAAAATTGCCAAACCAATTGCAACTTCTGCCGCGGCAATTGCTATTGCTATCGCAGTAAATACCCAACCGTTCACATCTCCATAATGGGATGCCCCTGCCACAAAGTTCAGATTTGCAGCATTCAACATAACTTCGATACACATCAAAACAATAATCGAATTTTTCCTTGTGAAGGCTCCTAGAAGGCCTATACCAAATAGGATTACTCCCAATCCAGCAATCCAACTAGGATCAATCATGATTCTTCTCCTCCCATATCCCAAATCAGATTAATTAGTCTTTCATCACGAACGAGATAAGATGCACCTACCATAGCCATAGCTAATAGAGCACCTAGAATTACTGTAGCAATAGCCCACTCATCTCCATAAAGAGAAAGTGCAAAATCGACTGTTGAAGGAGGATTAGATGAAGAAACTGCCCACATTGAATGAGACATTACTTCATTTAGCATCACTAAAATGAATGCAAAAAGACCCAACTTAGTAAATGCTGAAAGTGCTTTCATTGAATGTCACCTTCTTGTATTTGTCGACGAGTAAGCATTACACCAAATTGAACCACGAGCATAACAGAACCAAGATATACTAGAATCTGTATTGCTGCTAGCATTTCTGCAGACGCCATTACCATTACTCCAGCAACTGCTAGAAATGTGAGCATTAGTGATAAAAGAGAATGAGCTACCCTTCTGGCATAAACACAGCCTAGAGCCCCTATAATGGCGGCAGAAGAAAGAATAATGAATACAATCGCTTCAAAATCTATTGCCATAAAAATCACGCCTCCGATTTAGCAGCTGCAGCAGCCTTAGCAGCCTTCTTTTCTCTCTTAGTTTTCTCTTTCTGAGCCCTTTTAGCTAATTCCATATCTACTCTTTCTTGATGTACTACAGGAAGTAATCTAGTCCGATCTGCATCGAACCAAAGATCTTCTCTAGTATATCCAGACATTCCATCATATTCATTTGACATAAAGAATGACTCGAAAGGACATGCTTCTGCGCACAATCCACAGAACATACATCTCCCGATATCAATTCTTCCTGAAACAATATCAACTTCTGCTGGTTTCAGGGAGGACATGGATACTGACTCAATACCAGAACCATCTTGCCATCGAACTGTTGCTTTGTCTCCAGTAATATCTATGACTTCTGCAAAATCATATTGTTGTGGAGGAGCAGTATGTTCATGCATTAAATCAAAGTTCTCAATCTCCTCAAAGGTTTCTTTCCTTCTAGCTGCCAGACCACCAGACTCTATTTCACTCCCAAGACCGTGCCATTCGTCTCCTTCATCAGTTGTATCCAGGACATTCACTCTGGTTTCTGAAGTCATATGAAGGCAGTCATTAGGGCAAGCTCTCACACATGCCTTACAAGCAGTACAAGTTTCCCAAACAATTCCAATTCTTCCGTTATAATTTCCAGGGACGAAAAGCCAAGGTTCCATATCCTCGAGTCTTTCATACGGATACATGATTGTAACTGGTCTTTCTAGAAAAGGAAGAGCCGGGGATGATTCCCTATCTGCAGCATATACTTGTCCGGAAGAAGGATGATTTTCACCGATTCTTTCCAAGGTAAAATCATCGGTCAGATTTGCCTTCTGTCCATGATAATTATTTTTCAAAAATTTTGCTTTACCGATATATGGTACAGTCCTAAGTGCTGTCTTCAAAGTAATCCACATAGGTTTGATAACTAAATTTCTAAAATTTGGTGTTGCGTGTGGGTGTCCTGTATTATAATCCATTATTTCACCTCCTAATCTCTTCTACTTCCCGGATATGCTTTATCCAATGTTTGAGTATTGTACGGTCTTCTTGAATACTCTAATGCGTCTTTATCTTCATCTATTGCGTAAATAACAAACAAGATAATTCCTAGAATCGTTATTACAGGTGGGACCCAGATTGGCCAACTTGTACCTGTCCAGACTTCTAATCGCAAATACATTGCAATAGCTAGATTTAGAATTGAAAGTGGTAGTAAATATCTCCAACCAAATTCCAAAATCTGATCAGTTCTAATTCTATGTAAAGAAGCACGGACCCAAACGAAGAATGCGAATAATAACCATGCTTTGATTAGAACAACAGCTATACCAGGGATTAAATCTACTAAAGTTCCAATCACTGGAATACCTGAAAGTGTATCTTGAAACGGGAATTCCCATCCACCAAGGAAGAACATTGCAAACAAAATACATGCAGCATAAGCTCTCATCATTTCTACAGCGAACATTAGACCCCAACGAATTCCTCCATACTCTGTCCACCATCCCTCTACAAGCTCTGCTTCTGCTTCTGGCATATCAAACGGAATCCTTTCAACCTCTGCAATCATTGTAATCAAGAATAACACAGCACCCAAAGGGAGGATGAATAGATTCCAGGTGTCTGAAGTCTCTATCTGGAAATCTACTATCTCAAGAATATTGAAAGATCCACTAATTACTGCAATCGAAAGTACCGTGATTAGAAGAGGGATCTCATAAGCAGTCAATTGTGCTGCAGAACGCATTCCACCGATTAATGTGTATTTATTATTTGACGCCCACCCTGCAAAGAATACTCCAAGTGGAGCAACTCCAAAAATTGCCATCAAGAATAATAAGGAAAGATCTGGATTAGCAGCCCAAATATGAGGGCCAAAAGGAATGAATGCATAACACATTATTGTTGTTGCAATAATTATCACAGGTGCAACTTCGAAAACTAATTTATCTGCTTTCTCTGGTATTAAATGCTCTTTTGTAGCAAACTTTAGGAAATCTGCTAATGCTTGGAAGAATCCAGGGAATAAGAACCAAATTCCATGATAGCCTCGGTTACCAACCCTATCAATAGTCTCTAAATGATGGCTATTTCCTAAGACAGAATTCAGACTCTTGTTAACCATTCCTATTGGAACCCCCATACCCATTGGTAACTTATTCCACCAATCTCCTGCTGTCGAAGGACCTTCTCCAATCCACAAACTCCTCAATGAGGTTGTTGCACCAATTCTATCCATTAAACGACCAATGAACTTCCTCTCAATGTAAGGAACGACCATCAAGGTCAACATCATTGTGGCAAAAACTACTGTACACATTATTGTTGAAACAAAGAATGCTTCCAAGGAAGGTTGTATTTCTGCAAAACCTGACTGAATATTTATTTCAGAACCAATAACAATTGGCTCTTCAAGAAACCATCTCGGCCTTGTAATAGAAAATTCGAGATCTATATCTTCTGAAGGTAGAACATCATGAGTTTTGTCCATTGACCAACCTATGAATGACTCAGTCCAACCACGGACGTCTAACCAATCACTACTTGCCATAATCTCACCTCATCTATCTGTCTCACCAATACAAGGATCGAATGATCCCATGATTGCCGGAATATCTGCTACCTTGTATCCAATCATGCACTTTGAAGCATATGGAATTGTAATGAACATTGGAGAACGAATCGATACTCGATAAGGCATTTTTCCACGGCCATCTCCTCCACCAGCAATATAGAACATTGACTCGCCCCTACTATCTTCAAAATGGTGTGAACCTGATGTTCCTTCAGGAGCCCGTGTCGGCGCCTTACCGATAATCTTAGGATCGCCTGGTTCATGATATGTTTCAGCACCACCTGGAATCTTATCTAATGCCTGTAGAACTAGATTTGCACTTTGACGCATTTCTTCAACTCTAATCCTGTATCTATCATAACAATCAGCACCTTTTATTGAAGAACGCTCTACTGCAGGTTCCCAGTCTAACTCAGAATAAACCGAATATGGATGAGAATTTCTTATATCATGATTTACCCCAGCTGCACGAATATTGGGCCCTGAAACACCATGATTAATCATTTCTTCAGGCTTGGCATAGCCTACTCCCTGACTTCGAATTAGGAAGACAGTTGATTCGTCGAAAAGTGATTCATACTCTTGGATCCTATCTAAAAATAAGTTCAATTTGTGTCTGGCTCTAAGTGCGAAACCGTGAGGTAAATCTCTTTTCACACCTCCAATACGAGGGAAATTATAGTGCATTCTAGACCCGCCCAATTCTTGTAATAGGTCCATCATCATCTCTCTTTCACGCAGGCACCAAACCATTACACTCAGATTTCCTATATCTGGTCCATAAGCGCCAAGCCACATCAAATGACTCGCTATTCTTTGTATTTCGACTGCTACCAAACGAATATATTCAGCCCTTTCAGGAACTTCAACTCCAAGTAAGTCTTCAGCAGCATAGATATATGCATGAGACCATGTATTAGCCGAAGCATAACAGAGCCTATCGCAATAGGTAGTAATTTGTGTAAAATCGCGTGATTCGCATATTTTCTCCACTCCTCGATGAATATATCCAAGGTCAGGTTCAGTATCTACAACCGTTTCTCCATCGACTTTAACTTTCAAAGTCCAAAGACCATGAGTCATTGGGTGTTGAGGCCCCATTGAAATCCACATTTCTGCCATTTTTTCACCTACTTTACCCTACTTGAATCAACTGGTTTACGCATGAATCCTTGAGCATCGTCATACATTTCTTCAAATCCGTGGTATCTTAATTTGTGTTGTTTTTGAAGTGGGTGGAAACCTACCGGAGATTCATGAGGATTCAGTACTCTCCTCATTCCATCATGACCTTCGAAATCGATACCCACTAAGTCCCATGTTTCTTTTTCATTCCAATCAGCTCCAACCCAGAGATCTTGCACACTAGGAACTGAAGGTGTCCTTGTCTCTCCAATTTTGATACTAATTTGAATTTCTAAAGGCACATTCTTACCTTTGACTTTTGTGAAGTCTACAATATTTGGGATGACTAGACCGTCCTCAATTACTGGATCTTTGATCCCAGTTCTCAAAAAGTGGTAAACTACTTCCCATTTTTTATCTTCAGATTCTGGCCAATGAATTCCTGTAATCATTGAGCAGTGATCTACTGAATGTTTTTCCTTCAGATTCTCAGCAACCTTTCTCCAATTATCAGGAGAAACTGTTGCATTAACAATTGGTCTATTTTGAGTACCACTGGTTCGAATATCTACTGATGATTCTACTCCGTCTATCTTATTTAGAGAAGATACTAACTTCTCAGCAGCCTCTTGTTGCGCTTTTTCCGAAACTATCCTCATAGTAATCCCTCATGCATCTCCGATAATTACTGGAGCTTCACTTTCTAACCTTGAATGACTTGGCATTGCGCCAATTCGAATTATTTTCTCCCTGAGTTTACCGAAACCATCGATTAAAGCCTCAGGCCTTGGAGGGCAACCTGGAATATACACGTCAACAGGAATTATTGTATCAACTCCTTCGAGAATATTGTAAGATTGGAAATAGGGCCCTCCTGAGATAGCACATTCACCCATAGCTATACACCATTTTGGCTCGGGCATTTGTTCCCATAATCGCACAATAGGGTCTGCAAATTTCTTACTGATAGGTCCGTTTACAAGTAGTACATCACATTGTCTTGGGCTCGAACGAAAGAAAACTCCAAAACGTTCTGCGTCAAAACGACTTGCTCCTGCAGCTGCCATTTCCAATGCACAGCATTTTATGCCAAGGTGCAGAGGGAAAAGGGATTTTCTTTGTCCCCAGTTAAACAAACGTCCTGCTAAAACTCCAATTACATCTTTCAGTCTACTAGCCTTTAATGCTTCATCAGTAACATCTCCAACTGTATCAACCAATAATCTACTACTAAACATTGAATAATTTTGTGCATCGTCCGCCATTACAACCACCTCAAATATATATTCTTCCTCTCTTCCTGAACACGTGCCAAACACCTAAGCCCATTAATAAAATGAAAATTGACATTGTAGTCAAAGCACCGATAATCTCGGCCCTAGAGGTAACATCTACATCTTGAATAGATATAATTCCTCCAAATGCTAAGAACATGAAAGCTATATCGAAGACCAAGAAAATTATTGCATACCAATAATACTGGAAATGAAAATTAATATGCGCCTCACCAACCGGTGCTGAACCACACTCATAGGTACTCTCACGACGGACATATAATGATTGATCTACTTCATATCCTGGAAGTAGCCATGAGCGAGTTTTTGTTGGATTATTTGGATCAACAACCGGTCTCAAAAGTCTTGAAGCTACGAAACTTCCTACTGGAAATCCGATGCCAACCAAAGTCATTACAGCTAGTGCAAGATAGGCTTCAGAGACAGATGTCATGGGGCTCACAACCCGGTCCCTTCGGGACCGTTAGTAGCGTCCACTAAAATTAGGGCAATAAGTGTAACCTAACAGTGAGTTTCAAGTTAGTAGTTAACGTTCAGATTCAAGTTCGAGAGCTTTCATTATTCTTTGGCTCTCTTTTCTAGACCTAATGAATAAAATTATGACTAGCAGTCCACCGATTAAAATTCCGCCCCATCCTAAAATTTGTACCATTTCATCGGAAAGAAATGATATCCCAATGGAAATCTCAGCAGTTACAGATAGGTCTAGAGGTTGCCCCGCTACAGGAAGTCCTTTTGGCATTACAATAATCGTGAAATCATAAGTGTCATCTTGGATTAAATCATTCGGAGGAGTTACTCGAACTTCCACTTCTCTCGTTTCTCCGGGGGCTAACTTAAATTCATCCTCAACGGCATTCACAGACCAGAATCTCAACGCTTCTGAAGATTCAATTACAACTGTTTCTTCAACATTACCATGGTTGGTAACATAAATTGTGAAAATTGCTTTCTCAGGATAAGTCACAGTCTTCGAAGTTTCTTCTTCAATAGTAAACCTAAGATCATGTATAGTGATGACATCAACTAACAAATCTACATGCGTGCTTTCAATAGCATTTAACTCTGAAGAAGCTGAAACCTTAATCATTCCAGAAGCCCCACTTTGAACCCCCTCTAAAACTTCGAAATCAAGTGTTATCATTACACGGTTCTCAGGGCCTACATCGACATGGAATGGTTCGTCTGTATTTACACCACTTACCTTCAAAGTTCGAAGAACTGTTGATTCCATTCCCGTAACAGTAATCACTGCATTATCTCCATTAGGGAAATCTCCAATATTTTCAACCCAGAAAGAAACAGAACCCAATCCTCCTGGTGGAAGTTGTACTTGTAATTCGTCAGGTATTTCTCCAGGATTAACCGGTGTTATGCTCATTCCATAATTAAAGTTAGAAACCGAAATTGTAAATTCATGAGATGAAGATTTGTCAGTCCCAAAGATAGTTATTACTGCAGAAACCGATGCCCTATCTCCATTTTCTTCACCCTCAATTGTGACGTCTAAATAAACTGTTTTTGAAACTCCAGATTCTATATTTATTTGAGTAATGGAAGAACCTTGAGAGTTAGAAAATGAAGATTCCCATAGAGGATCATTACATCCAGTTACATCGTTTGGATCGCAGGCTTGTAACTTGAAATTATCATCCACATTTCCAGTATTTGTAATCTCTATAGGGAAACTGATTATCTGTTCGGATTTACCTTTCTGAGAGTCTGAAATTATAGAGGATGTCAAATCATGAACTTGAGCTACAGAAACAGTTAGCGTCTTTGAATCAAAAGGAGTAGAACCTCCTCCGTGACCTACATTGAAGGTAATACTATCAGAACCTGCATCTGCGCCTTCCGGTACCGCGACATCAATGGTTAAACTGCCTTGATTACCACTTGCAAGTGTAACTGAAGATTGTGAAAATGAAACCTGCCATCCTGTAGGAACATTAGCAGCATTAACCTGAATTGTGTCAACACCATTGCCTTCATTGGTTATTGTCATTGTTACAGATCTTGAGGTTCCAGGTTCAACGTTTGAAAGAGAAGATTTACTCAAGGATGCCGATGCGTCATATGATTGACCGACATTCAATGTCATTATCTTCTCACAACCGATATCATTGCCCGATCTACCTTGTATTTTTATTGGAACCTGGGTGCTTGCTTCTACTGAATCGTCAGGTGTTACTTGGAATTCGAATGTATGACGATCATCTGCAGTATTTTTCTCACCAAGTAATGCATTCGATGGAGGTGAGAAATCAACCCAATCTGAGACATCGAAATTATCTGCTACTGCTCTTGCAGTTACTGTCCATTCAGTATTTCCAATATTCTCAACAGTGAATCTATTATTGCCTGTTTCACCAGGATTCAGGCTCATGGATGTGAATTGTAACGAAGGATCACACTCTTTCACTTCAGGAATATTAACAGTTAGAGTAAGATTATCTTCAGCAGGATCTGCTGCATTAGGATCATTTGTTACTGTAGCTTTGATTATGAAACAATGAATTCCTGCTTCTGTAGATGAGCCATCAGGTAAATCCACTGTAACGTCAACTGTTGTTGAATCTCCGGAATCTAATTGAACGGTAGATGGATTGACGGTAGCATCTAGTTCATCGGATTCGCAATCATTATCCGAGTTCATTTCAAGTTGTATATTCTCTTGCTGTTCTCCTGTATTCTCAACATCAACTTCCCATACTACTTCATCATCTTCGCCATCATAGGTTACTGTCTGATCATCAACTGTTAGAGTAACAGAATATAATCCTCCATCACCCGCCGTAGTAGTTACTTTCACATCATCTGTTTTAGGTTGACCAGGAGTAGCTCCGGTTGCAGATACTGTCACTGTTGTTTCACATTCTCCACTAGCCTGTTCATTTACAGAAACTGTAAGGAGGACTGTTTCACTAGATCCAGACTCTATAGTCCCACTAACTTGTTCCACGTTTGATGTGAAGCCATTACAGTCAGCAGCCTGAGAGGTGGTAAGTGTTACAGTAATGTCATCGTCACCAGTATTTGTCACCGTAATATCATATTCAGCAGGGTTATCAGAGTCTGCTTCTTGAGATGTTGGAGATGCTGAAATTGATACGTCAACGGCTGCAGACACAGCGGAAGGAATCAAAGAAAGTAGCAATAAAATTAGAACCAAGCGGGTTGTATCGGCTCTCTTCATGATTGACCCGGAGTAATCTTCCCTCTAAGGGCTTCGTGCTTGTCGTGCACTAAAATATGCTATTCTCATACTTCTGCTAATTGATCTATGTCCGCACCACAGTGTAAACAATTACCTCTCTCTATAACGCTACAGCCCTGAATCTGTCCATCCTTGTGATACCTGGCTCCACATTCTAAGCAAGCCCATGCCTTGCCGATGGTGATATCAACACTACAAATCCAACAAGGAACTCCGCTAGATACTTCTTGATCTTCTTTAGATGCCAAATTTTCTACTACTTTCTCTGGAATTAAAGACTGGATTTCGCCTCCTCTACGTACAAACATAGCTAAGCCTAAACCTCCAGACAGTAGAATGACAATTAGAATTATCAAAAGAATATTTGTTATATTGATTTCTTCTGAACCGCCATTTGATAGAACATCAATTTCAACTTCAATTACCGAATCTTCTATTTCATCTGAATTGGAAAGAGAGACTGTAATGATTCCATCAGAACTTTGTGAAGGATTATATCCTATCTCTACAGATCTAGTTTCTCCGGGTCTCAAGTTGACGAATTGGCTATCTAAAATTAGTTCATTCCATCCAGAAGGAGCATTTACCTGTAAAATCTCTGAAATATCGGAATTACCAACATTCTGTATTTCTAATGATAATTGGTTAGTATAACCTTGAGGTGAATCGAATTGTTGAATTATTGTCCAACTGACTTTAGAAATTGATTCAACATAAAGTGATATTGTATCTTGTGAGATAATCCCCCCTCCATCTAAAATTAGTGATATTGATGGCTCAGAACCGGCTTCAGCAGACAAAGGAATAATTACATTACAAATCACTGTTACCGTTGAATCAACCATAATGGTTGGATCACTAGAACATGAATATTGCCAATCATCATCCGGCAACTCCATTGAAACACTTGGTCTCCAAGTCATGGTTCCAGAGTTAGATACCTGCCAAAGTAAATCAAATCCTATCCCACCTACTGGATGGGCATCAACTCCTAAAGGAGTACTAGCTGAGGTGCCATCAGGTAAAGCGACTTGAAAGAAATTTATAGTAGGAATTGCTCCAGAAATAACATCTATAGTTCTATTCCAGTCAACAGTAAAACCATCATCTGTAACAAATCTGATATTTAGTTCACCACTCTTAGCAAGACCATTTCCATTGAGCGATATTGGTAAAATAAATTGCTCACCAGAAATCACAGTAAAAGAATTCTGGGTACCGGATAGAGACCATCCATTTGGAGTAGAAAGTACATATGCTGTTAATTCTAAATCTCGATTTCCCTGATTGTTAAAATTAATATCCCATTCTAGTGTATCGTCTGCAGAAACTTCACGTTCTACTCCATCAGAGGTTGGAGTTAAAGTAACAACATCTACATTCTCTACAACCATATTTATATCTTCAAACCAAGAATCTGAACTAACTCTAGAATGTACAGAGATTGAGCCAGAAAATAAAGTTCCTGCGGGAATCATAGCACCAGGTGGATTTATTGTGACATCAATAATTCTAGTTTCTCCTTTATCTAGAGATCCTGTTGATCCATGAGATGACCCCGCAAAAGAACCTATTGAATCTAAACCTAGACTCCATCCTGATGGAGAAATCAATTCAATATCATAAGTTTGAGGCCCATTTCCTTCGTTCTTAACTTCTATCTGCAAGGGAGTTGAGACTAGAGGATTTACCTTTAATTGCCCAGGAGGAATCAAGATATCTGCGTTAGAAAGAAGTGGAACTTCTAGATATATCTCAAACTCAGATTGTATCTGATTCTCAATATCTGTTCCAGTAACAATCATCCGATAAAGACCAGGTTCGGGTTGCGTATGAAATACTGACAAATCTACTGATGCTGATTCTGCCGGCATCAAATTGAATGTATTATTTGAAAATGATGAGAACCAATCAAATTCTATGCCATCCTGCATCCTTACAGGTTCTGAAACTACAATACTAGCATTAGTCTCAAAAAGTGCTGTATTTGTTAATTCAAGGGACCACGTTGTTGAACTATCAGTGGTTCCATCAATCAATATTGTAGGATTATCACTAGTCACTCTGACTCCTGGTACACTAACAATTACTGTTTCAAAGAGTTGATTATTTGACTCTGAAACTTCTTCAATTTCATCATTAGGATCGATATAAAATGAAATTACATTCTCACCATCTTGATTGGGGGTCCAATTCCAGGTTAGTTCAGCATACTCCCCCGGGGAAAGACTAATTGTTTTTGTGCTAATTGTCACACTATTAACCGCTGCCAAAACAGTAAGTTCTGGTATACTTCCTGCACCTTGATTTATTAATGAAATTGAGAACTCTACTTCTTCATCAACTTGAGGAATTGGTACTGACAAATCAAATGAGTTTGAAACGAAAGTAGGGTCTGGGTCTAAATCATTAACATTAACTCCCCTTACTGCGAGAGAATATGATTGATAGAAATTACTTCCGCCATGTGATGAGTCTTTGACCCTCACGCTCCATGATCCGACCATTGCATTATCTACAAGTACAACTTCAACATTATTTTTAGAATCTTTTTGACCATTAGTTACTGATTGCCCATTAGTGAAAACATTACCCTTGTATACTAGTCCATTAGGATTGGTAATCTCTAAGTCTAAATCATTCCTTAATTGAGTTGAAGATGATGATGACCCAGGATAATCAGACCAAGCAAGTACTACCTTCAGAGGTTCTCCAGCTCTGGTAATCTCAAACGAATAATCACTTATTTGACCTGAGGATAAACGAGACCTGTCGTCAACAAAAATTCCTACATCGCTATCTGGAACTAAGGTATTCACGAGATTCACTCTCCCCCATCCTTCATCGTTATTCGGAATATTTCTGGCACCCATATCTTCTGCACCCAGAATCAATAACGCCTTAATTAGAGCAGCTTGAGGTGCTGGCCTGGATGCAACTTCCATCAGGTATTCTCTGACTAATACTGCAGCCCCTGCTGCAGCTGGAGTTGCCATAGATGTACCACTATATTCTAGATACCAATTATTACTCCAAGAACCTGAGGCACTACTTGCCTCTTGTGATTTACAAGAACGAACGTAATCTCCTGGAGCAACAAGATCTGGTTTAATCCGGCCATCATCAGTAGGGCCTCGACTACTCCAGTAGTACATATCATCTGGAGCCCCATTGTATCTATTCACATGGCCACCAACTGTAATTACATTTTTTGCAGTTCCTGGAGAAGATATACCATCGTTCCTCTCATTACCTGCTGCAAATAACACTGTCATTCCCTGATATTGCCAGTATTGATCCCAAGTAGAAATACGGTCATCAGCATCCTCTGATGAGGTCGTATAGTCACCTCCAGTTGGAGAACCCCAACTATTAGTATGTAGACGAGCACCAGCGTTATATGCTTCATTCAACATACTATTGATTCCAATAGAATATAAGGCGCCAGTATCATCATCTTCCATTGCTTGGAAATAAAGATCCGCTTCAGGAGCAATTCCCTGATAAGTTCCACCACTTCTCATTCCAGAACCTAGTACTGTACACGCGACGTGTGTTCCGTGACCGTCAGAAGGATCTGCAGTTGAAGAGTCACCTGGAGTTACAGAATCTAAACCCGCAATCCTTCCTGTAAAATCACCATGATCATCATCTAAGCCGGAATCTCCAACCGCTATTTTCTGACCAGAACCATTTAATCCTGTTATGAAGAAGTTTTCTACATTATTAATTCCCATATGCCACCTTGCCTCATTATTCATTAATTCAAGTACTGGAACAGGAGCAACATAGGAAACTGAGGGATGCTTAATAATTTCTGAAATATAATTAGTTTCTATATCTCCCCAAAATATTCCTGAGTCAGGAGACCAATGTTCTGACAACCATAATTCTGCAACATCATACAAGTTATCATCTAATACATCTAACTGACGTACAAGTTCTGAATTTTTCCATCCGGATAATTCAATAACAAGATTTTGATTATCAGGTGCATCATAGAGAGAAGGATGAACCATAAGACCTGCTGGAACATCATGAATAGATTTTACAGATTGAATATTCTTTAATTCATTCAACTGTTCTTCGGTACCCTGAACTAAATATCCCGAAGGAGGTATAGTTGAACGGATTTCTAAACCACTGATTTCCATCAATTCCATTCTAGCATCCCACAAACCTGTATTGCCATCTATTATTACCAAAGCAAGATCTTCTCTGATTATTGCAATTTCTTCAGAGAAATATACACTAGGAATGAGTCCGGAATGAGTAAATACTCCAATACTAGAATCTGCGGTCTCTGAACGGGTTAATTCGAAACCGTCAGTAATTATTGGAGTTCCTAAATCTGCAATACTATTTGGGTTAGGAGAGATTTCAATCCGCTCTATTTTATCCTCCATAGTTGCTCCAAATGATTCTTCTGAATCGTCGAAGAAATCTGTAGCAGGTATGTATGAAAGAAGGAAGAGTCCTAAAATTAAGCATACAGTACGCTTGGACATGAAGTTCCCCCTACTAAAGTTGGTTTTGAGTATATGGGTTAGTTGAACCCTTAAGGGTTCATACATTGTATTCAAACTGATTTAGAAAAAGTCAATTCCTGTACCATGACTAAATTGTTCCATTTTCCATTCACCTACAACATACTCTAATTCAATTTTTGAATTATCACTATTACTTTTTGTATATTCTAGCTCAATATCAATAGTATAATCTTCCCAAACAGATGGCCCAATTACAATCAGTTCTAGACTATCTCCAGAAACCGAACTGTGGGCAGGAAGAGATGACTTATTGAAAGAAGTTCTGTCAATTTCAATATTATCAGAATCGATAAATCGTATTATCAAAGTTAAATCAGATATGGCTCGACTACCATCGTTATCTACCTCAGTAAGAATCACATGACCCGCACTACTTTGGATATAGACCACATCCACTGTAACCTTATCGTATGGGACTATCCATGTAACTGCAATTATTGTTGAAGAGAAAATCATCAAAGCAACAATTGATACAATGACTACTCTTATTGGAGAAATATGACTTATTGTATCTTCTAATTTAACTAAAACATCATGAGCAAATTCCTCTTCAGGAGTTTCTTCTATTTCCTGATTCTTAGACTTCTCTAATAACCCCATCTAGTTACCTCCATCAGATAATGTGGCAATAACAGTTAGTATTGCTGAAGTGAATGGTTCTGGAACCAACAAGTGGTGTGTTGAGCCGCCCAAACCTGGAATTAAATTCAGTATAGATAAATCAGAAGATAAACCATTGACGCCAAGTGTGGTTCCTGTTGGAACCCCGCCAGTGGTTTGGGCATCAATCAGAACTCCGCGAACTTGTATTTCTTGTCCACCGAACTCTGTACTTATCTTTGCTGAGACTATTATTTTTCCACCATCTACATCATCAACTTCAATCACGCTGTAAGGACCTACTAATTCTCTAATATGTAGAGTAGCACTTCGAAGATTTTCTCCCATCGCTTCCATTTCCTCCATGTAAACTGGTGGAGTTCCCACCTGACTAGTTCCTGTTGGAACATCATTAACTCTGACATAAATTCTTTCTACTCCACTTCCACCAGAGCGTATTTCTAAACCAAAGTCTTCAGTTGGTTTGATTACCATCTTATCAGTCATTCCTTCTGCTAAGAGAATGATATCTCCACGTGAATTAATTGCCCTTCCAAATGCCTCAATATACAAGGACATTCCATCATCAGAAGAGGTAAAATCAAGATTTGGTAAACCTTGGAAAGCGAGATTTTTTGTAATATCAAAATTCATTTCAGGAGCGGTTGTCAAATTTATATAACCTGGTATATCTTTCAAGAAAACTGTTGCTGGCCACCAAAATCCATCCATCCATTGCATCTGTTGTAACATCAAAGAACCAACTGCAAACCCTTCAATTCTTTCTTGTTCGGGTACACTCATGCCAATAGATATTGCAGTTCCAAGACTAGCTTGTAAGGAAATTGACTTAGGAATCTCATTGATTAACATCTCCGTACGACTCTGTGAATCACGATTTATCAACATCATATGTATCCAATCCAGCCTTTCAGATATACCAAATTGAGTACCTGTTGAAACTGTAGTGATTCCTCCTGAATCTCTAATCTCAAAAATTGAGTCGATATACAAACCAGTAGACTCACCAGGACTTAAGCCCTGCATTGTCATCAGCAAATCTTGTCCATTAACACCGTATGCATGAATCATGAATTCCTCTCGAGCAGGTTTCCATCCATCCATTGAAACTTGTATAGACCAATCCTCACCATTAGATAGAGTATTTCTGGCAATTGTCATGTCAATTTGTGGAGGTAAACCTGGTAACCATGTTTTGATATGGAATCCATTGGATAAACCCTCTGGTGCGGATTGGAAAGATATTCCATGTACCCATGGAGGTTCAGAATCCACATCTCTTCCGTATGTTGCTTCCAAAGTTAGATCAAATGCAGAATCTGATTCTAATTGTAAAGCATATGAAAAAGACTCATCAACTTCATCAGTTCCAGTAGAAATATCACTGGTTAAGCCAGCTAATACAGAATTAACTGATCTACCAAGATCAGAAAAACCACCTATGAAGAAGGCAACTCCAGAAAGACCTTGAGTTGAATTAAAATTCGGCAACACTAAATCAGAATTAGAGGATTCATCAGTAGGAACTTCAACTGTAAGATAAGATGGTAGAGGTTCGATTAAAGCTAAGGCAGATAATCCAGAAGAATCTGCTGTAGGGGCGTTATCTACATTGATACTCATTGGCCTATCTCCAGCGGATCTAAGAAACGCTGTGCCTCGACCTGAAGAACCCAGAGAACCTTCCTCAATAGGAGGAATCCAACCTAATTCTTGTATCCCAGTCAATCGAGTGGATATAGTAGATGTCTCATTACTAGAATCGTGATGGAACAAGAAATGATCACCAGTCATAGTAACTGGATCAGAAGAATTGCTGATCTGAACCTCTACAGTAGAAATCGGAGTTTCGGCAATAAAACTGGTCTGTTCACCGAATTCGAACGTAAACTCGGCAGGCATATCGTGAATATTCGCAGCCTGTCTTTGTTCACCATCTAGACCTACATATGAAATCAGTTCAATACCTTCGTTTGCAGTATAACTCAAAGATTCGTCATTCAACTCAATAGAAATATTATTCGGAATATCAGATAGATATAAACTCTGGAATGAAAAATTTTCAAGTGAGTTTCTGTCATGTTCAATAAACGAAAATCTGAATGATTCGGCAGAATTAGTTTTTATCCCTAATGACTGAATATTGGTGACATTATTATCACTAAATGTGAATTCGGATAATCCACTAAATCTAACGCTCGAGGCTACTGGCACAATAGGTTCTCTAACTCCAAATTCTCCAATAACCTGATTCAAATCTCGATCTTTGGAAATTATTATATGATCATCTTGANCAATTGGATGAGGACTGGATCCTATTTGTAAAGAAAGTACACTAATTTCCATACTGGTTCTAGTTAATAATAAATTATCAGTCATCAATAAATTAACATCCCTACCTGAGAATGAGTTTATCCCTCCACCTCCTAAATCACCAGTAAGTACTGAAATAGCTTCACTAGGTACTGAATTAATTATTCCACCAATATCTAAAAATAAGTCAACCAAATTAAGAATCAGTGAATCTAAAATCTTGGACATGAAATCTAAATTAGCACCAGAATCAAGGCTTGTATCTGATGATTCAGTACTGCCTAATTCGAATGAGCCAAAAATAGCAATTGATGTTGGTAAGTCCCTCAATTCAATACTGAGCTTACTATGATCTGTGAGAATATCTCCTCTTTTATGCCATGAGTCATATTCTATTGACTGAATACTTTGTACTGACCGAATAAGTACCAAGGTTTTTGGAGGGAAAGCAGGGTTAATTGGAAGAGTAGGATCATCAACATTTTGTGTTGAGTCTCGAGAGAAATTCTTGATTGCAATAATCATTCCTAATTGTTCAGGTTGACCACCTGGTAATTCTGGAGATGATTTAGAACCTAACATTGTGAAAACTCGATCAATTTCATCAGAGGAGAGGCTTCCAGCAGGCATTCCTCTTAGCCAACCTATTGTATCAGTTGAGTTACCACTTGGGTCATTGGAGTTAGCTGTTGGTTGTCCTGCCTTATTCTCATGGAAATGAATATGTATATCTGATCTTCTATCTGCATAATATTCGATTGTATCAAGAGCGTTTTCACCGGCTCCACCTGCACCCTCGGCCAATGTTGTATCAGTTCTAATTACAAGATTCACTTCAGAAGGTAATCTTGTAGAAACACCATTTGGATGTATAGTGGCCTCGATATAAGCAACTTCCCAAACTTCTCTATCGCCATTTGTATCTTGAGGAGAAAAATGAACATAGCCAAATCCTGCAACAACTCCACAAGAAATCTCAGCAGAAGGTAAAGTAGATAATTCAATTTGAGAATATCGTTCAGGGCAATTCGTTTGTCCGTTATTATTTATCAAAATTGCATATGGGGCAGAAAGCGATGAAATAACAATATCTGACTCATCTACTCCAGGTAAAGTTATTCCAAAACTAAGAAATGAAATAAGACTAGAAACCAAACTTGAGCCAGCATCTGAAATATCAAAATATAATCTCTCTATACCAACATCCAAAGAAAAGTCAATTGGTGGTGTAGTGAAGGATGAATCTATAACCCAAACATAACTTTCTCCACCTGTTAGGATACCTTCAGAATAAGCAAACGCTTTCAATAGTGAAACTTGAAGATTTTGTAACTCATCCCAAACGGCATCTCCTTCACTAGATTCTAATACAACTACTTCGAAAGAAATTGTAGGTTTTACCCAAAGAGTATCTCCTTCAATACCCAATTCATCACCTAAATCAAAAGCTATCTTTAGGCCTACTTGAATATCATTATTACCGTCATTATCAACATCGATTGCATGAAGGAATGAATCGGTTTCAGGATCAAGTAAAGAAAATAAAGAGGCAGTAAAGGTAACTACTTCGAACTTTTCGACTTGATTACCTTCTAAATCAGTATACTTTGTCCAAATCAAATAATCTGTCAAATTGAAGATTGTTTGCCAGACAGTATTAACAGCACCTGGAGGTGAATTTTCAGGATTAATTAGAAGGTCATAAGGCCCAGGATGAATTACCTCAGGAGGTGTTGTATCTACAATGGAAGAATCTGAAAATAGTTCATTGATTCCATAAAGTGGATCATCTTGATTGGTTGGAGTAACTGAATTTTTAACTCCTTCAAGTGAAGGNCCTGCAATATTTTTAACTAATTCNGAAGATATTACATCTTCTCTCTGAGAAAGTATATCCGTCATTTCATCAAGAATTTCGAAATCATCAGCACTGACTCTTGTATCCGCAGATACATTAGTNATTGGCGAATACATTGGCATTAAAAATATCAAAACTAGAAGAATTGTCTGTGAATGATTGACTGCAGGAGCTCTGCGTACGATACGTACAGCACCTCCTTGCATGAACTCACCTCTCAGATATATGGTAAAGGTTATTCCCCTACTTGATACAATTAAAATAGATTTAATATTACTTTAACAGATACCAGTCTATCAATCCGATGAGAAAGAATTCTTAGAAGAATATTTGGCTATAATTAGACAGATAGAGATTAAAAGAACTTGGATAATTGCCCTCATTATATGCCAGTTAGTACCAAATTTAGAACCACCAATAGCTATATCGTTAACCCACATATTAAAATTCGCCCAATATAGAACTACTAGCATTAAAGCTATTCCGTATGCAGAAATCTGACGAGTTTGTGGAAACATNAGTCCTGCNCCTAGAGCAATTTCGAAGACTCCGCTAGCATATACCCAAAATGTTGGGAANCCCAATATTTCAGGAACTATTGGTTCGTACCAAGACGGATCAATAAAATGATCTATTCCGATAATTACAAATGGAAAACCAAAGATTATACATCCAATATTAAGAATCAAATTTCTCAACATAATCTTCACTCAAAACGAATTGTCTCTACTGAACCACAGTGAGGGCAAGATGTTCTAGCTATATCAACGCCCACAGGCATATCAACTTCAAACAGTTTTCCACAACTTGAACATGACTGTCTTACAGTACGATCTTGGGAAGGTGGTTGTACTATTTTTTCTAGTTCTGGCTCTGGCACTAATTCAAAATCAGGCGCTTCAACTATTTCAGAAGCTGGTGCTTGTGTTTCTTCTAAAGGATCTTCCGAAGGTTTCCAAACATTTTCAGATTCATCAGTTGAATCAAAGTCATGATGAATATCTTCTCTTGGAACTGAATCATCTTCTTCGAATTCCGCAAGAAGATCATTTGCAGGGCTATTTATTGGGGCAGATGTTGGTGGAGGAGATGTACTTAGTAACTCAGACAATTCAGGATCCATCTCTACAGAAGAGGTTGGGTTTCCTGACGAAGGAGGTGTTGGTAAGCCAGACATTCCAGAAGAATAGCCACCATATTGTGTACCTAATGTTGGTTGAGAAAGCGGAGTTACTGGATTAATTCCAGCACCACCCCACATTGCTTTCTGCTCTTCTACAGATGGAGGAAGAACTTCTTCTTCAACTTCTTTTTCCGCTTGTTCAGCCAACATTGCAGCTATTTTTCTATTTTCTAGTATCCTTAAAGTTACTAGACCAATCAATGCTATTGTAACCAAAATTATCGCAAAAATTACAATAATATTCAGCCAATCAATTCCATCAGAACTAGAATCAGCAGAAATTACTGTTACTAGAATTTCTGCCTCTGTAGTTAGTCCTTCATCATTCTGAATAGTACATACTACCCAAAAAATTCCTGTCTCTGAAAATGGATGAACGACTGTTGGACCGACTCCTTCATTATCATTAGATTTAATTCCATCATTATCTGAATCAAATTCTCTATTAAAATCCCATTTATAGATTAGATTTGTTGATTCAGGGTCTGTGGCTGGAACTGTGAAAGGATAAGCCTGATTTACTACCACTTGTATTTCAGAAACAAAATCTGAATCTACTCTTGGTGGTGTTGGATCATACAAATTTATATTTGCAATATCATCAGTTACCAATCCTGATTTATCTGTAACTCTGAGAGTAATGGTATGAAGTCCAGAGATGTATGAAGAATCAAATACATGGCTAAATGAAGTTGCAGAAGAATCGGAACCCGAATAAGACTCTATGACAATATTATCTACTAACCATTCAACTGTTGAAACTTCCCAGTTATCTGAAAACTGACCACTTAAAACAATATTTTCACCATAACCCCGAGTAATGTCTGAGTTAATATCGATACTAGCAGATGGGTTTGAAAGATCTCTAACTTCAATATCTTTGAATATCGTAGAGCTTCGAGAGTCAGTAGATACTGCTGTAACCTTTAATGTAAAATTAGTTGGAATTAACCAAGATACCTCAATAGTCTCACCAGAATAATCATCAAATCCATCTCCATCTATATCCCAGTTAATACTAGAAATTTGATTAGAAAGATTTGGTGTATTACTAGCATCCAGTGTTATGGTTGCTCCTACATCAACAAGAGTCAAAGAATCTGAGTCGGTTAGAGTCACTTGAACTATCGGTGTTAGGTAAGAAACCACAGTAGTGGCTACTTCACTAGTTCCTGCGCCACCAGCACCTGCGCGATTATCTACAACAAGGTATAGAGGGATACCTGAATACTGAGATGATGCTGACCAAACTGTACTACCTGAACTCGTTACTGCAAGAAGATCAGCTTGATTAATTCGAGACGCTGCAACCGTACCATTTAGTGCTGCAGATTCGTATGAGTTCTTTTGTTCCTCGGTCATCAAGAAAATATCAGGCGCTCCTTCCATTGTGGTCACATCTACCGAAAGTTGGCTACCTTCATCTAATGAAAAAGGTCCTGCAACGATTTCATGATTATTAGTATCCAAACGAACTATAGTATCTATCAAAGAAAAAGCAGGAGCAACAACCTGTTCAATGTTCATTGCTACATTGGCAACACTGCCTCCTTGAGCGCCTTGACCGTTATCTTGAGGATGAGCTAAATTATCAATTACCATGTACCATCGAGTTGACTGGCCCTCATCAGGAACTGTCCAGTGCCAAGAACCCTCTCCAGAGAAGGATTCGAAGACAGAATCTTCTTCCCANATCAAGTCTGTTCTGTAATTTTGTTCATTCTGATAAGTTGTCCTTGCATTTGCTGTAAATAGTAAAATATCAATATCTTCATCAGAGTTTATTTCAAACGAAAAGGTTGTACCAGGAGACAATACTTCTTGAAAATCTATGGTTACACAAGATTGGTCTGATATAGCCCAACTGGCCGGCATCATATCTAAATCGGCACTCGTACAGCCAATAATTCCCTTAGAATCTGCAGAAGCTAAAGGACTCGCTAGGGAAAGAAGAAGAACAATCAATATGGCTGACGAGACTCTACGCATCGTCTCAGCGTGAACTTTCCCTTTTTGAATCGTATTGTGATTGCGTGTATACTTGCATCATCAAAAATCAAGGTTTTTTAGGTATTGGAGTCTTAGGAAACCAACGTAAAACAACAACGTCTCCAATTGACTTGACCCAGTTCCATGGAATAGCTAAATGTATTCTACCTTCAACTAAACTTGCAGGAGGATCTGAAACAAATAAATGAGTACAAGACCATGATTCTGGTTCGGCTGATATAACTGTATCATGAACTGTTCCTAAAACTCTTCCATCTGGAATAATCACCGGAAGACCTCGAATAGAACTCATGTCTAACTCGACCATTGGATGTAAGCCGTAAACTCAAGTGAAATCAACTTTCGGCTGAAATTACTTATTTACCGCGGTTTTTATTAGCATTCAGGCTAGGACGGAGTTTCTCAGCACCCTTACCCTTATTGTACAGTCCACGACCACGCTTACCAGCACTTGTCATTCCACGAAGAGCACGGCCTTTCTGATGATTCTCAGTAATCCAAGACCATTGGCTATCTGCAATAACTACTGGATGATTTGGATCTAAAAGAATTACTTCGAAGAACTTGTTCTTTCCATCTTCTCCGACCCAGTATGAATTGAGTACTCTTAGATTTGGATATCTTCGTGAAACTCGTTCTTCGGCAATTCTCTGGATTGACTTAGCCATTGTAATTTTTGTTACACCAGATTTTGATGGTTTACGCTTCATGTTAACTACACCTTTGCGAAGTCCACCACGACGAACACGAGTTCTACAAATTACAACACCTTGCTTAGCACGATATCCAACACGACGGGCTGCATCAATACGAGTAGGTTTGTCGATTCTTTGGAATACTGGTTGATGACGCCATTCTGCCATTCTACCTGTTCTGTGACGAGGTTCCATGCTCTGCTTTGGATTCTTCCAAGCCGAACGTACGTACTTTGTAACTCCCATATCCATCCCTCGTAGCGAGTCGCCGACTTGCCATCCCTTTATGAGTCTATATCTAAAGGCATGAACCTAAGATTTTTCAAAAAATGGGAAAAATATGGGTCAAACGAGTCCAAACCCAAATATATCTAAAAAAGACCTAAAAAACTGCATAACCCATCAGGGTCAAAGATTTCA
>JGI26062J44793_1000002_pt1 | contig 122937 bp, 98 predicted proteins | sample MarorgKNORR_S2LV_3_FD_44793 | JGI IMG/M metagenome (IMG submission 44793)
GAAATATGATTTTTGTTGAAACTAGTCATGAGCGCAACAGCCTGCTTTGAGTGTCTGAGACATCCGAAGGTCGCGGGTTCAAGTCCCGCTCCCGGCACCATCATATTAACTAACTACAATCGCCTTCACAAGCATCATAGATTTCTCCATCTAATATAAATCGGAAAGCAATCTCAGCTGGTTCAGATGGATACCAGAGGTAACCATGTGCATCATTACCAGGGCCAAAGATATTTTCTTCTGGTGCGGTGAAATTACCATCGAAATAAACTGCAATTGATGCTGAATTATCACCTTCAGTCCATATTGAAGTTTCTAATGGATGATACACAGAACTTTCCATTATTACCGCTCCAGAACTTCTAATCATTCTATCTGCGGATAAGATAGGTACTACCTGATCACCCATTGAGTTCAAAGAAACATATTGGTTTTCATATAATCCTGAATAACCTCCGTTAAGATACGCAGAATATGCGTCTGGATCTACTACGTCCCAAAGTTGCTGAATAACTGCAGACATAATAACTGCTCTATCCATTTGATTTTCGTATGATATGTCTAAAGAAAATGCATAGTATAATCCTTGAACTGCACCAGATCTTTCCGCAATTAATGTGTAAGGACCTCCTCCTGCAAATAATGCACCTCGGTTAATATCTGGAGACAGTGACATGACAGGAATCCCAACTATTCCGCCTAGAGAATATCCTCCCCAATGTATCTCATCAGTATTTATTATCTTCAAATCATCCTCATAAAACTCCGTTAAATTAGAACAAGCATCGGAGAATGTTCTTGCCATAACCACATGATTAATCATCCCCTGCTCCAAACTCGCAGAGTGATGGCTGAAGTAATTAGGGTCTAATAATGCAAATGAAATAGGGTCATAATCTACATTAGAAAATCCTGTAATGTCTGTAGTTAACATTGCAGTTTGGTATGTATATGCCCACCCTCTAGGGCCTCCGTCCGCCAATCCTAAGAATCCATGACCCCATATGGTGATTGGCATATCATTAGTTTCATTTTTTATATTAGGTATTGTCATAATGAAAGGTACCTCTCTATTTTCAACAAACACCGGCATACGATTTTCATCTCTATTAATCAATGTAGGCGTATATTCGGATAATGTGTACTGTGGAGTTGTAAATGTTCCAGTAATTCTTCTAAGTGTCAGATTATCTTCTCCATAATTGTCATCTACTGAGTCAATGGTACATCCGATACCTCCTCCTATTCTATCTAATGCATCATCTCTCATTTGGATAATGGGGCCTAAAGCAGAATCTGCAGAGTTTGTAGTAAAACTCCAAATAGCTTGTATCTCTGATTTAATTACATCTTTCTCTAGTACGAAATAGTCAATTAAATTATTAATATCATTCCTTCGATTTTCAATGTCTATTGAGTCTGTAGTATCTTCATTAATTATCGCATTAAGTGCTTCTGATGGTTGAATTAATTGTCCTGATATATCCATTAAGCCATGTACTAGGACGCCATATTCAGTGTTAAAATTTAGATGTTTTACAGTTCTGATATGGAGGATTACAGCCTCTCCATCTTCCGCTCTCGCATCCAATTCAACCCAGTGTTCTACAAGATCTCCATTTTCTAGATTGACCAATAATGTTTGATGGCCAATGTTGATACTTGGTAAAATATTATTCTGATTAGAGATATTGAATAATTCTGGAGTTGATGAAAAAGCAGTCATAATTTGAGTTGATGTACTAAAACCATCCATTTGATTGATTAGTGGTATTTCAATTGTAGACTTAGAACCAGAACCTGGTAAACTTGCAGGCAAATAATTTATTCTTTTACCAGTAACTTTCGTTTCATCATCTACCAAAAATGCATCAGATGGGAATGGCAACATACAGTGTATTGGATTGATATTGTCACAACCATCTGAATGAGGAATCATCACTAACTGCTCTTCGGGTTCGAAGCAACTATCATTCAGTTCACAGTCAGGTAATGGGATATCATTATTTTCATCATTTATGTTTTCATTTTCAACAGAATCAGTCGATGCTCCGGTACAACCAGAAAGTACCATCGAAAACACAGTCAGTATCGCTAATATTGCTTTTATTGAAAACCTCATCGTTCTGTCGAATTGATTCCAGTGTAAAACTATTCTCTCACAGGTCGGTCAGTATTTTATGGAAATGATGTACTCCTTTTTCTTTGGATGGAGAGTATCTGCCTCTATCATAAGAATTAGACGAAACACCTCTTTGAGTGGCTTCAACAATATCTTGATCCTCCAATTCTACTTTGTCTAAATCGCCTCCAGCACCTTTACCTAACAAACTCTTATTACCCACAAATCCATGGTAGATAATCTGGGTTTTATTTACAGAGATAGGATTAACAATATTCACAGATAATCCCCAGGGGTAGAAGTTCAACATAAGTCCAGGAAATATCCAGTAATAATAAGCCGCAATATTTTCTCCAAAATCAGGCGATGATTCAGGTAAATCAAAGCATTCTTCACCCTCATTTGCTATTCCAATTTGTAAAACTCCCCCCTCAAATAATTCTGTCTTGTAAGAGTTGTAATCTAGAAGTTCATTTAAGTCACTATGAACGAATGGAATATGAAAACCTTCCAAATAGTTATCCACATATAGTGCCCAATTTGCTTTGATTTCATAGTCCCTATACCTTGATTTATCGTGGCTAAATTTTTCTAATTTAATCCAACCTAGCCTCCGATCTAATTCCTTACAAACCGAATCAAAGAATCTATCGCCTCCAACAAAATATAATCCGTTCCATTCCCTAACCTGAAATTCTTTTAGATTATCTTTTTCGCTTGGGAAACCTTCAACGTTCTCAAATTCTGGCATATTTTTCATACAACCATCTAATCCAAATGTTCGTCCATGATATCCGCATTTGAGAGTTCTTGATTCACATGGACTAGTTGCAATCAGCATTCCTCTGTGAGTACAAACATTTGATAAACATCGTATCTTATCACTTTTAGTTAAAATTAATGATTCATTCATTATATTTTCTAATTGAGGTAAAGGAATAATATCATATTTATCCAGTTGACTAACATGTGCAGAAAAATGAAATGATTTGGAAAATGTAGAAATTATTTCCTCAAATACAGAACTTTCTGTATAATATCTAGACGGCAAAGTATGAGCCTTTTTGATATCTTGATGAATCAATGGTGGGTCATCCATCAAATCGACTCGAATCAATTCCTATTCAGTAGTTTTCATTTGACATTGTCACTTTTGCTCTCCAGTTAACGAATGCAAAAGAAGGTATTGACCATAATACAATAGACCCAATCCATGCTATAATGGAACCAACAAATAAACCATATTCAATTAATGACCACATTGCTATAATTGAATACATTGCAACGGAGGCACCCCCAATCATCATTGGTCCAGCCGCACCGAGAGGAACCGAAGGCCCTTGAGCTAACCATAGCGCAATCATACTTGTCAGAAATATCGCGGGAAATACTGACGCTAATCCTGCCAATAGAGGCATTCCTAAACTAGAAATTAATACTGCAACTCCAATTGCTATTGAGGCGACAAAACCTCTAGCTGCAAGTATTTTTTTACTAACTGAATTACTCCCTTTAGGTGCTGGTTTTAGATTCCAACACATCACTATTCCAAGCGTCGCAACCAATAAAAGTCCAAAAATTGATATTTCTTTAGGAGAATAATTATTGTTCATGGCTTTATCGATCATCTTAATTGAAAATAATCCCACTCCTGCCCATACAATCAAAGAGATTATACTTGTGAAAAATAAGCTATTTCTTTGACTCCATGTTTTTGGTAATTTTTCAGGTAGAAGAGCCCATACACTTAGAAAAATTGCATTTATCAACATCCCTGAAGGAACTATTGCCAGGCTAATTATTAGTGCATCATCCCCTCCTTCTGATGCCATTCCAATTGATGCAGGAATAATTGTGGTAGGAATTGTACCTAAGATTCCTCCAACAACTCCCCCATATTTCTCTATAAGAACAGTTACAGTAGTTGCCACAATTCCAGCCATCAAGGCAGCTAATAATACGGTCTGCCCTTCCATGTTGATTCCTACAGGTAACCACCGATGATGCCTTCATTTGAGTTCTTCGAGGCGTGTGTTTGATGTGGTGCCAGCATTTCAGACGTATCATGGTGGATTGGCCAGAGGCAGGAACTCCGGTTCGTTTAGTGGTCAAGACTTGGTCTGGGGAGACAACTCATGAAGGGCTTTCTTTACCTCCAGCAGGTCCTAAATTAATTACAATGAAATTAGTAAATGGTTACAATATCTCATATCCTGAATCAGTAATACAGAATATAGAAATTCTTGATTCTGTCCCAATTGAAGAAGAGGAGAATATTCAGCCAATACCTCAAGATGAATCTTTACCCCTTGTTCACCTAATACATACTGGAGGAACTATCGCATCAAAGGTTGACTACAAGACCGGAGCAGTATCTGCACGTTTTGAGCCAGATGAGTTATTGGATGCAGTTCCAGAATTACGTTCTATTGCTCGGATCAATGCAGTTAAAATAGGAAATATGTGGTCAGATGATATTCGTCCAAGACATTGGAATAGGATGTTACAAGCAACTCATGAGGCATTTTCAGAGGGAGCCGCTGGCGTTGTTATAACTCATGGAACCGATACTCTACATTTCACTGCTGCAGCAATTTCTTATGGCTGGGCTGGCCAAGGTGGAAGACCTCCGGGAAGAATAGCAATTACCGGATCTCAGAGATCTCCTGATCGAGGCTCTTCTGATGCTGCAGAGAACCTAATTGCCGCTGTACATTGGGCAGCTCATGGTCCATCACCTACTGGAGAGAGAGATTCAGCGGTTGTAGTACTTCATGCAGACTCATCAGATGGATGTTGTGCAGTACTTCCCGGATGTGCATCTAGAAAATATCACTCTTCTAGAAGAGGAGCATTTAAGTCAATTAATCAAGATCCAATTGCTAACATCTATGTCGATAAAAAGGGTGCAAGAATAGAATTTAATGAATCTCATTTGCATGAGGCTAGAATTGAGTCAGAATCTCCAATTTATTTTGATGAATCTATTCGAATTGCTGAATTTTCATCAGGACCACATTTACATTCAGATTTGGTTCAAGCGGCAATAGACTCAAATTATGATGCACTATATTTTCATGGAACGGGACTTGGGCACTTACCAATCCAAGATCCTGAAAATGACAGTCCTGAAAATATTAAGTTAAAGTTGACTATTGAGGATTATTGTAAATCAGGTGGAATTGCGGTTCTCACAACTCAGACTATACATGGGCCAGTTCATCTAGATGTTTATTCTAAAGGCAGAGATCAACAGAATATTGGGATGATAGGGCATGGATCATTGTGCCCTCCTAGTTCTGGTTTAGTGAAACTCCATCACATCCTTTCTGTAGAAAAAAGTAAAGAATTCGTAGAATCTTCATGGGCATCAGACTTATGTGGGGAAAATCCATTTGATTCTCATTCTTGATAGTCTTCATCCGACTCTCTCAATAACCGCCTGTTAGTTGGACATGTTATGGCCAAGGCCTCGCCGAGTGATAATCTCGATATTTTGCGCCAAATCGCAAATAATCCTGGCGATAGAATATCTGTTCAAAATTTAAGAAAATCTGGTCGAATGACTGCAAGAGAGAGAATAGGTGCATTACTTGATGCCGAATCATTCGTCGAAATTGATGCATTTATCCAGCATCGTTCTGGAGATCATAATTTACATTTACATCGACCATTGGGCGATGGAGTTGTCGCTGGTCATGGTATGCTCGATGGAAGAAGAATAGTTTGTTTCGCACAAGATTATTCTATTTTTGAGGGTACAATGGGTGAAATGCATGCAAAGAAAATCTCCAAAATAGTTGAGTTTGCTGAAAAATCAATGCTACCAGTAATCGGTATTTGGGATGGAGATGGTCAACGTGCACATGAAGGAGTTTCATCTCTAGGAGCTACAGGTGAACTACTGGATATCTTTGCAGCATGTTCTGGTCGAATACCAATCATTTCTCTAGTTCTTGGAACTGTATCTGGTGTTAGTGCATTAGCAGCCGGTCTTTCTGATTTTGTTATTCTTGGATCAGAACATGGTCAAATGTTTATGCGTAGTCCATATTTTATTCCAGAAGTAGTAAACGGCGAAATAGATGAAGAAACATTAGGTGGTGCAGAATCTCATTCTAGTCGTAGTGGTATTGCCTGCTTAGTTGCAGACGATGAACATGACGCAATCAACCTCGCTGCAGAAATACTCGGATATTTGCCTGATCATACGCTTGCAGAACCACTTAATCTTAAATCAGGAGATAAATGGGATAGGACTTGCAAAAAACTAGAAGATATTGTCCCATCAGACTCTAACAAACCATATGATATGTCTGAAGTGGTCAACGAGATAGTCGATGATGGAAGGTTCATGGAACTATTTCCTTCCTATGCAGAAAATATTCTGATTGGTTTCGCTCGTTTAGATGGACAACCTATTGGCATAGTTGCTAACCAACCGAAAGTACTGGCTGGATGTTTAGATATTGATTCATCTGTAAAAGCTGCTAGGTTTATTCGTACTTGTGATATTTTCAATATTCCAGTAGTCACTTTTGTTGATGTCCCCGGTTTCCTTCCCGGAACTGTTCAGGAGTGGGGTGGAATAATCAGACATGGTGCTAAGATGCTATACGCATATGCCGAAGCCACAATTCCAAAATTAACAGTTGTAACTCGTAAGGCATATGGCGGAGCTTATCTTGCTATGTCTTGTAAACATCTAGGTTCTGATTACAATATTTCATGGCCCTCCGGAGAATTGGCAGTGATGGGTGCAGATGGTGCTGTGAATATCATTCATCGTCGTGAACTTGAATTATCTTCAGATAAAGATCAGACACATTCTGAATTAGTTTCTGAGTATCAAGATAAGTTTGGAGACCCATATGTTGCGGCTAAAAATGGTTGGTTAGATGACGTAATTGAGCCTTCAGAAACTAGGAAAAAATTAATCCAAGCTTTGAGACCACTCAAATCTAAGAGAGAATGGGTCCCTCCAAAGAAGCATGGTAACATACCATTGTAAATATGTAAAAAGGTGTAAATATGGGTATTTTTGGTTATCTCAAAGGCATGATAGCACTCACAATCCTTGCTTTTTTAGGGTACATGAATATCTGGGCCTTCAACTTCACAGGCGAGGCCACCGCAGAGAGACATGGTGACTTGTCTTCTCTATATGCGTTTACTTTGCAAGTTAATATCTTGCTATTTACTATCCTCCTTGTTGGTTTATTTTTGTCTCATTGGGCCCTCAAAAAAGAAAATAAACGCCTCAAGTCCAAGTTAGAAAGTCAAGAAGATTGATAGCTTTCATCAAGCAATTCCAGTAATTCTACCAAAGAAGGCAACTGATCAATTTTTTTAGGAGAAAAGAGTTTTTTCCAAGCTTCAAGGTGCTGTGCAGCAACCATGATTACAGCAAAATCATCAATTTTCCAATTTTCTCCATATGATATTGAAACTTGTTTCTCCGAATCTAATTTCTCAGATTCCCCACCTCCTGCAGTGGCATCGAGGTCGATTGCAATAGCAGCATTTCCTTCCTTTACTATTGCATCATTCCAAGGTCCATCTACAAGATTTCTTCTTCCTTCTATTGGGAGAATAAAGCCTCCTTCAGATGACCATGCTGAAGCTATAGAGCGAGCAGCAGATCCTCCTCCTCGCATTTTCAGTACAGTCCCCTTGGGATTTATTCCAATATGTTTCACTGCGACAACAAAACCTACGCCATCAGTACTTGTTCCCGACCATTCTCCATCAGATCTTTTCAATTGATTAATTGCATTGACTCCTTCCGGCCCTGAGACCCCTAATCTTTCTTGAGGTGAATGTTTCAAAGGTGCAGTACAACTAATCCAGATATCTCCCTCCAAATGTTCTATATTGTTGAGGAACTCATCAATTGAATCCGTCTCAATAAATACACATTGTGAGCCAGANAATCCTACATATTCACCTACAATTTTGAATAGTCTAGGGGTTAACGAATGTGCGATGGGAAATCCAGCAATCCCCCAATAGGCGGGTGTCTTCACATGGCCTCCTACGAATTGTTAGCAATGAAGGTTTCAAGTGAGTAGTTCGCCCGGAAAGGTTGATGGACAGTGATTTGGATATCGCCCGTAGGGCAGAACCCAGACCTATAGAAGAGATTGCTTCGAAGCTCGGACTTTCTAGTAGTGACTTGATTATGCAAGGGCCAACTGTAGCGAAAATACAGTGGGAAACAATGAAATCAAAGTCATCCAGTAAGCAAGGTTTCTTGATTCTTGTAACCTCAGTAAATCCTACTCCTTTCGGTGAAGGTAAAACTGTTACAACAATTGGACTTAACCAGGGCCTCAATAGAAAGGGGCACAACGCATGCTGTGTAATTAGAGAGCCATCAATGGGTCCTGTTTTCGGGATAAAAGGGGGCGCAGCAGGAGGTGGTTTTTCTCAGGTAATACCCATGGAACAAATAAATTTACATTTTACTGGAGACTTACATGCCGTAACATCTGCTCATAATTTATGTTCTGCTATTCTTGATAATCATCTTCATAGAGATAATCAGTTAGATATTGATACGAATCGTATTTTCTGGCCTCGAGTAATTGATATGAATGATAGATCTTTAAGAGAAGTAACCATTGGTCTTGGTGGTAAATCAAATGGTTTAGTTCGAAGTGATAGATTTGATATTACAGCAGCTAGTGAAGTGATGGCTATTCTATCGCTTTCTAGAGATTACAAAGATTTACGCTCTAGGTTAGGTAGAATCATCATTGCTGAATCTAATAGTGGAGAGCCAGTAACTGCAGAAGATATAGGTGCTGCGGGATCAATGGCATTACTTCTAAGAGATGCATTACTACCAAATCTTGTTCAAACATTGGAAGGAGATCCTGCTTTTGTTCATTGTGGACCATTTGCAAATATTGCACATGGAAACTCTTCGATTATAGCAGATTCTCTTGCTCTATCATGTTCAGATTATGTAGTGACCGAAGCAGGCTTTGGAGCAGATATGGGTGCAGAAAAAGCCCTTCATATCAAGTCCTTGGCATCAGGAAAAACTCCCGACTGTGTCGTAATAAATGTTACAGTTAGAAGTATGAAATTACATGGTGGAGGCTTTTCAACTGGAGGCGGTAAAAGNCCTCCAAAAGAAGAATTAGAGTCTGAAAATGTTGATGCTACAAGAAAAGGAGCCGGTAGTAACTTAAGAAGACATGTTAGAAACATTTCAATGACAGGATTACCAGTTATAGTTTCAATAAATAAATTTTCTACAGATTCAGATGCAGAGATACGAGCAATCGCTGATGAAGCAAAGTTAGCAGGTGCAAGAGATGTAGTGATTTTTGAAGGGCATGCCAATGGAGGAATGGGTGCTGGTGATTTAGCAGATGCAGTAGTAAATGCTTGTAACAAACACGATAAATCTGGAAGAAAATATTCCCCTATTGTAGAGCCAGGAATGTCGGTAAGGGAAACTATTTTGAAAATAGCAACAAATGTATATGGNGCTCATAATGTAGATTTTAGTCCAGAAGTNTTACGTTCATTTGAAACATTGAAAAATTGGAATTTAGACAGACTTCCAGTATGTATGGCAAAAACTCAGTATTCATTTAGTCATGAGGCATCAGAACTTGGGGCTCCAACTGGGTTTACTTTACCTATTAGAGAGATTAGAATAAATGCAGGTGCAGGTTTCCTCGTCGCAATATGCGGCTCTATGATGACTATGCCGGGATTACCTAAAAGACCGGCTGCTATGGATATGGATATGGATGAAGATGGTAACTTAATGGGAGTTTTCGGTTGAGGTTGAGGTTGTGCGACAGATTAAGACACTTGACGAAGGTTTCCGCTTGAGGATCGAATCTGAAGATGATCTTTGGGCTCTATCGCAGCTATGTAGATCCGATTCGATTCTTGGAATGTTATCTCATAGAAGAGATTCTACCACGGGAACTCAAGAAGATGGTCGTGCGAAGAGTGCTGAGAGAAAACCTATGTGGATAGTTTTGGATGTAGAAAAGACAGAGTTCCAACCATTTACTGATAATCTTAGAGCACATGGGATCATTAGAGATGCTAATTTTGACATTGGAAGTCATCATACTCATATTATTTCTCCTGGGGATGAGGTTGAGTTGGAATTTCCTGGTGGTTTTCTCAAATCAGACTTATCTCTTCTCAGAGAAACTATTTCATCAGGTTCAAAGGCTAAATCTGCATTGATTGTTGTTGAAAATGATGAGATCATTTTATTCGAAGTAACCTCACATGGTATTAGGGATGTCTCACAATTTAGTATGCGTGGTGGTGGGAAAAGAATTACTGATTCATCAGGTATTAGAAGAAGTTTTTTCGAAAGAGTGGCCAAAGAAACAATTTTGGTATTCTCCGAGGATATGCCTATGGTAATTTGCGGTCCAGGTCTTGCTCGAGAGCAATTTGAAACTATGCTCAGAAAAAGTGGTTCTAGCAATCAGATTTTGAATGCAGCCACATCTATTGGAGGTAGATCTGCTGCTAATGAAGTATTAGCAGATGGGCTAGCTGATGCAGTTCTGGGAGAACATGCTCTTGTGTCACAAATTAAAGCGATAGAGGAGGGTCTGAAAAGAATCTCTACAAATGGGGCTGTGGCTTATGGTGTACAATTTATCTCTGAGGCCGCAGATTCAGGAGCTATTGATACATTAGCTGTAGATGCAAATTTGATACGTAGTCAAGAAACTGAAGTAAGAGAAAATTGGGAATTGATTTTGCAAAAAGTAGAATTATCGAAGGGAAGCGTTATTCAAGTATCTCAAGAACATGATTCTGCCCAGCAATTATTAGGTCTTGGTGGTGCTATTGCTTTGTTAAGATGGAAAATGGATTGAAAAAGATGTCAATTTCAGAGATTAAGTTAGTTGCTTTTGGAAATCCAAATAGGGATGATAATGCACATAAAATTTTATCTTATTCTAATTCTATTGGTGCTCAGACAAATTTTATCACCTGTGGAAATAATGAAATATTTTCTACATTCAATCACGGTAAAATAGATTGGAGATCATCAACAAGTGGCATTCATTGGCTAATCAATTCCGCAGAAACAATTCTTTCCGGAGATTCTCCCAAGTCAGCAATGGGTACTGGAATGACATTTGGAGAACTTGAAGGTGCTAAGATGGTAATGATTGTCGATATACCTGATAATTTAGCAGATATTTCTGAATCATGGGGTTTTGTCATTAGTAGAATTAGACAAATTCATGTATTATTTTTCACACCTAGGGCTTTGGTTGAAATATCTAAATTAGAACAAATACCTGCCTCAAATCTACTAAAAGAAATTCGTAATAGAGGACTTGTTCCACACGTATGTACCTATCTCAGTAAAGAGAAAAAAGCAATGGTTGAACACTCCATGGGTTCTACAAATGTAATTACTGAAGATACTCTTGAACCTTTAGAATGGTTAGCAAGATATATCTGCAATCTCCCACTTTCCGGAACAGGGAATATAGGCGTTAAAAATGCCTGTTTAGGATGATTTTTATTATATTTCAATAGATTTTTTTTTAAAAATTATTTCTTTAACTGGGACTTATAGCAACAATGCCTTTTGAAGGGTCACCCATTCGGCCAACCCTCGGGGGATACAAGTATGCCACTAAGATTAGGTCCAGCAGGCGTCCCTTTGTCTTGTAAAGGGCGTACAATAGTCGAAGGAATGGATGATATTACCGTACTTGGTTTAGATGCTATGGAAATACAAACAGTCCGTACTGTTCAGCCCAAACATTTTGATCAATATTGGCAAGCAGGAATACTGTCATGGGATTCAGATATTGAAATGAATATGCATGGGCCCTATTATGCCGAACTTTTAGGGAATCGTAGAGAGCGTAACCGTAGTCTACTGAAAATGGAATCTAGTATGCAAGCAGGGAAAATTCTTAATGCACGTCATTTAACCTATCATGTTGGCCCTTATGGAGAATATGAACCAGGTAGTGCTGCAAATGAACAAGTTGCAAATGTATTTTCAGGAGTTGTTGAAAGAGTACGTTCAATTTGGGGTGATGCACAAGAAGAATTAGACTATGCTGCCTTCCCTTGGATTCATGAATCTGAACCCTCTTTGGTGGGAATTGAAACATCTGGCCGTCAAGAGTTATGGGGTACGATTGAAGAAGTTTTAGAAGTTTGTAACCATGTTGAAGGTACAGTTCCAGTCATAAATATGGCACATATTCATGCCAGAGGCCATGGTAAGATGAAAACTAGCGAAGATTATGCTGAATTATTCGATCTTGTTAGACAAAGTTATGGTGGAAAAAAGTTCTATTGTCATTTTGCAGGTGTAGAACATAGAATGGGTAATGCTTTACATTACACTCAGATTAAAAAGTCTGATTTGAAATTTGAGCCATTTGCAGAGTATTTAGCAGAAGAAGGTGATTGGTTAGATATCACGATTATTTCTGATTCACCATTATTGGAACATGACGCGATGTACATGCTACAACATTATGATAAAGCTCGTCAAAGACTATTAGAAATACGTGCCCGTGACGAACGTCGATTAAAATTAGCCAGAGAAGCAGGTATGTCTTCTGATGAACTAGCGGAACTTGAGAAGCAGGCTGCAGAGGCTAGAAAGAAATCAGAAGAAGAAAAATCAGATGAAGCAGAAAAGCCTTCTCCTACTAAAAAATCCCCTCCAAAGAAAGATACTACCTCAAGTGAAATGATGTCCTTCGATGATTCAGAAGATGACGATGATTTATTCTAAGAGTTATTCTATATGGCTTCTAACTATTACTGATGCTGGCATTTTTGGAGGATCGCTAAAACCAAAGTTAGCCTTTGGGGAGAACTTAGTATATCTGCCCGAGTCTTTACCTGAAATTTTNGCCTTAGCCTTTTTCAATCTAGAAATTTTATCCACTACATACCACTCTTTCCTACCATTTTTTGTTTTTCCATAAGTTTTTGTCCTAAATATCAACCATCCAAAAAAATATTCAATTGTAGACACAAACCAAAGCGGTCTTCTCTTAACCAAAAATGATATTTCATTCCCCCAATTAAATTGGCATTGGATATCAGTACAATTAAAGATGATTTCTTTTCTATTCCTTTGTATTTTTATCTCTTCAATTCTGATTTCATCAAAATCATATAGTGAATCTATATATTCTCCAATTTTTTCATTCGGAGCAATAAGAATTTTTGTTCCATCTGGTCTTGCCCACATGATATCTGCAAAACTTCCAAATGGAGACTTTTCCCATAATCCAATTACAATCCTATCTCCTGAATCAAAACCACATGAAGTAATCCGTCCTTCAAAGATATCCATAATGTCTCCACAGAATAATAGTTAATGAATTACTGTATAACGCTATACGTAATGCTGGTGATTTGCTGGTGGGACTGGCCGGACTTGAACCGGCGGCCTCCGCATCTTCAGTGCGGCGCTCTCCCAGCTGAGCTACAGTCCCATTAGCATGCACGCCACTACCCTATACTCTTCAATTGTTCTGAGAACTCAATTAGCCTCTGATAGCGTATTTATTTGCATTTCATGCAATAATGAATTGCCTTTCTCTGCCATATCAAGCAAAGAATCTAATTGTTCTCTGGTATAAGTTGATTCTTCACCAGTACCTTGTACTTCCACAAATTCTCCATCACTTGTCATTACTACATTCATGTCAACATCTGCATTACTATCTAAGATATAGTCTAAGTCTAGGTAAATATCTTCGTCAATTAGTCCAACACTTACTGCTGCCACATTATTTTTAATTACCATATTTTCATGATTATATTTTTCTTCTTGTGTTAAATCAGGTTTTTTCCATCCGTTCTTCAAATCTTCTCTACTAGGCCTCAATTTTATTGGAAGACATTCACCATTATTTATCAATCTACGAACTGCTAATCTTATTGCAATACAGGCTGCAGTGATAGAAGCACATCTTGTACCTCCATCGGCATTAAGAACGTCGCAATCAACAGTTAGAGCAATGGGTCCTAATTGCTCTAAATCAATAGCCCCTCTCAGTGAACGAGCAACTAACCTTTCAATTTCCTGTGTTCTACCCTTAGCTCCATTCCTCTCTCTTCTAAAACGACTATCTGTCGAACCAGGTAGGAGTGAATATTCCGCGTGAATCCATCCTCTTTGAGAATCTCTCGGGAACCATCTAGGTAGTCCTTCAGCTTTGGTGACACAAGCAAGAATTACAGTTTCTCCTTGGCGATATAATACTGATGCTAATGCATTTGGTGTGAAGTCTAAAGTAACTTCAATTTCTCTTAATTTATCCTTATTTCTGCTGACTTCAAAGTCACCACTCTTCATCTTACTCATAGTTGTCCGGCTTAACACCCTTAGATGAATCATTCTCTTCTTGCATGAGGGGGTCTGAACGAATCTAAAACTTCTGATTTCGTAGTAATATATGGTCCTCCAATTAGATCTACACAATACGGAATTGCAGGGAAAATTTCAGTTAATATTTCATTAATTGAACGTGGAGAACCCGGAAGATTTACGATTAAAGTCTCTCCTCTTATCCCCGCAGTTTGTCTCGAAAGTATTGCAGTAGGGACATATTTCAAAGAGATTGAACGCATTTGTTCGCCGAATCCAGGTAATATTTTTTCACAAACAGAAATGGTGGCTTCCGGAGTAACATCTCTAATCGCTGGGCCGGTCCCTCCTGTTGTTAATATAATTGAACATTTTTCGTTTTCCACTAAATCAATCAAAGTATTTTCTATGATTGTTTTTTCATCAGAAACTAATTTTCTAACTATCTCCCATGGGGATGATAATGAGTTCTTTAAGAAATCCTCAATTGCAGGGCCGCTTAGGTCTTCATATTCTCCCGAACTTGCTCTATCTGATGCTGTTAGAATTCCAAATCTACATCGTTCTCCGGTACCCATTGTACTCTGAAAACGGGCTTTAATCAAAACGCCATCGGTCTAAATCTTTGACAAATCAATGAACATGTTCAAAGACCTCCATGCTAGCAAAGCCTTCCCGGAGGTTTGCAAGTGTTGAGTCAACCCAAAAATACACGCCGATGCATTACTTCTTTTTTCTATCAAGATAGAACATTGATAGATTGTGTATCGGTAGTTAAAATAGTCTCACCACTTTAATCTTGAGTGAGGTAGTAAAATGACTGATAAAGAAAAATATGCAGTACAGATAGCTCTAGTGAAAGAAGAATGTAAAGACGTAGATGAAGATGAAGTGGCTAAAGAATTTGAGAGGTATGAAAATGATTTTTTGATACCTCCTAACGATGCTGTAAGATCTGTGATTCTTAAATTCCAAAAAACTAGTCCCAAGGATATCGATTCTTTTACTGGAACCACTACTCAAGTTGAAAGAAAAGTCGATAGGTTCAGTGAATTGGGTTCAGAAGATAAGAATGTGACCTTAGAGGTCGCAGTTGTGACCTATGTTCCAATAGTGCAGATGGTAAGGGGTGAAGAAAAACAAATTGCCTTCGGATGGATTGAAGACAATCCTTGGGAATCCACGGATAAAAGAGAAAGATGGGATTTCAAGGATTGGGGTGGCCACTCAGAAAATCTCAGACCTAATTCTATCGTTAGACTGGAGGGGGTATCCGTAAATGAATGGAATGATAAACGATCAATCAATATTAACAGAGGTAGTAGAGTCACTATTCTTCGTGAGGGTGGTCCTGCAGTACCAGTACTTACTGACGAACCAGTTTCTATAGAAAAAGCATCAGAGAATGAAGGCTATGTAAATTTAATTGCAAGAATTATTTCTCTTAAACCAGATTTGATTACCAAAAGAGATGGTAGTGGTACGATAGATATTTTCCGTGGTACTTTAGCAGATTCCTCAGGTAAAATAAGTTTCTTATCCTGGGTGCCAATAGAAAATGAAGTAGGTGATTTAGTAAAAATAGAAGGTGCGATGATAAGAAAATTTAGGGAGACTCCCGAAGTGAACATCAATGATAGAACCAAGATTGAGAAATTTCATGATAGTAACTTCTCTAGCATTGAAGAATTATCAAAAGTAACAACTTCTCGAATTTCAGACTTAAGAAATGGCATGAAAGATGTAATTGTAACCGTTCAAGTTGAATCTTGGCAATCTCGAACATTTACAAATTCTGATGGAGAAGAAAAGATAGTTCGGAGTGGAGATGTAATGGATCCAACCGGACGTTGCAGACTTACTGCTTGGTGTGAAATTGATCCTAAACCAGGTGATTTCTTACATCTAAACGGGGCTAGAGTTCAATTCTGGCAAGGTTCTCCAGATTTAGTTGTAGATGAATCCGAACAGGTTCAGAATTTATCTGAAGCGCCATGGGACGCAATAAATCCAGAAAATCACTGGGTAGAAATTTCTTTATCAGATTTGGTGAATGGTGGTTCTAGGAGAGGAATTAAAACAACTGGAACTATAGTTGCTGTAAAAAATGATTCAGGAATTATAGAACGTTGCCCTGAGTGTAATAGAATTCTGAGAGATGGTAATTGCCAAGATCATGGGCCGCAACATGGAGTGGAGGATTTAAGACTAAAATTTGTTGTAGATGATGGAATTAATAACGCCTCTCTAATTTTGGGCAAAGAACCTTCAGAAGCATTTCTTAGTATGACTCAAGAGATGGTTAAAGAGCATATATCGCAAAGAGGAAAAGAGGATTTCATTGCTCATATTCGTAACATAATACTAGCCCGAAAGGTAGTAATAAAAGGTCGTTCATTAGTTGATAATCAGGGTGCAATGATTCTTGCAGAAAATGTTGATTTGGATACTGTAAAGAATGAAAATGCTGCTAATTTAGTCATAGAGCAATGGGGGGTTCTACTGTGATAAATCAGGTTCGAATAGGTAGGCAGAGTGCGATAAGAATATTCGCACAAGAGTACTCAGATGCAAATCTTCCTCTAGAGGGTGTAGGTGAATATGCTCCTAGTTTTATCATTACTAAATTAGGCGCTAAAGTAAATAGGGCACTTTTCGGAGGAGTTATTGACAGGTTTGAGAGAAGAGAAGGGGATAATGGGCCAACATATTCTGGTCATTTGAGAGATGCTACAGGTGGCGTACACCGATTCCAAATAGCTCCCTTTCAACCTGAACTTCATGCCGATGCTGAAGAACTACTTGCCAGATTTGAATCTGGTGACAGATTCTTAATGATGATGATTGGTCGAGCAAGATGGTTCGAAAGTGATGATGGAGGAATATTCACATCATTCAGAGCCGAAGAGTTTACTACAGTAGAAAGAGATGTTTATGTGAATTGGTTGGTTGAGACTTCGGCCGCAACTCTTAGAAGACTTGATGCATATAATTCGTCTCTAGAATCTGAAAATAATAATGAATCACTAAAGTCTGCTGGCGTTCCTAATGATTTAATTGAAGGAATGATTTTGGCAAAAAATCATTACAGTGATTTTGATCCTGAGAATTACAAGGTAGGTGTGCTTCAAAGCCTGTCTATGGCACTTAGCTCTAATTCAGAAATTGAACAGATGATTTCATCTGATGTAGAATCAATTGAACCAAAAGTTACTGAAAATTATCCCTCAGAAAATAATGATTCAAAAAATGAATCAAAACCCTTAGCTGATGTAGATGATGTAATTCTCAATACCATAAGAAATTCTTCGAATACAGATGGCGTACCCTATGATTCTATTGTTCTTGCTTGTGTCCAAGCAGGATTTTCTCGAGAATCATCTGAAGATGCGATAGAAGACCTGAGAGATATTAAGTGTGAAATTATTGAACCAAGATTTGGATTTTTCCAAATATTAGATTAGTTCTTCTCTTCTTCAGATAATATGTTTTCAACTGCAGAAAGTTTTTGCCTAATCCTATTGATATGTCCTTTTTTATCGACTTCAAGATCTGTAATTCCTCCTAATTGTGCTCCTTTTATTTCTGCAATATTTGTAGCCACCTCAGAAAGCCTCTGTTTAACCCTTTGATCTTTCAAAGGCCACCCTCTTCTAACGGCTAATCTGATTAGAAGATCATTTTCTCTATCTCCCCATACTCCATCATGACTTTTGATAATTGTACTAATCATTCTGTCTAAATCCTCCACTCTTGCCTGGATTGTTAGTATGTCGCCTTGCAAGCTAAAATCTGCATCTTCGAATCCTATCATTAATGAATCATGAGCATCTTCTAGGGCTGCGTTTGATACTTCATCGATAATCTCTGAAGATGGTATTTCTTTTTCTTGATTTTCTTGAAGTAAATTCTCCATTTTTTCATCCAATATTTTATTTCCATTTTTTGGTGTAATTAATATTCCATTCCTTCTAAGACTCCTTTTTATTCTCCCCCAACCTTTTGTTTGACTAGTTAATACACCCGCAACTCTGCCCATTAGAACAGTTCTATTGCCAGTCAATGGTAGTTCTAGAAATTGACATAATTCATGTAATTTCTCTCTGTCTATCTCTGCGAGTCTTTCTATTGTCATTCTTCTTGAATCAAAATTAAGATGTAACCATAACCTTTGTCTTCTTTCTTTATGTGAGCCAGATGATTTTATTCCAAAAATCTTCAATACCTCTCCTATTTCTTTGTGTGGCATTGATTGAATCCCTTCCCAAGACAAATCTATATGTCCTAGAACTTGATTTTGAATTAATCTAGCCCTAAGAACTTCCACTGAGCCTGATTTTGCTAATTTGGCGTCTTCAGCCTTTTGTCTTAGAGACATCAAAGGCGAGACATATAAGTCATTCAATAGCTCTAAATCGACTTGCAACTCTCTTCCCTCACACGTTCGAGAGTTCCAATCTATGATATTGATTGTGCATGGATTGGATTTTAACTGTTGATTTCATTGCTAATTCTTTACAGCGGGTCAATCATTCACAAAATCATTCATTTCAGCTCTATCAAGAATTTTTTTCCAATCTTTTTCTGTTGCGACCATTGCTATCTGAAATTTTGAATAGGGGATAACTCGTTGTAATGAAATAGTCTTCTTGCCATTATTGGAGATTTTTTCGATTCTAAATTCAACCAGAATTTCATTAGTAATTACTTCACCTTCTAAATCATGAAATGACTGTTCCATAATCAAATCTTTATGTTTCTCTGCCTGAGTCATTAAAGTGCTTAATTTTCTATGTCTTACTAAAATTCCTATTCCTTCTAATTCTTTTTCATCAATACTACTCAGAAAGTAGTCTTGCATTTTCCAAATAGTATCTCCTTCAACTTCTGAAAATAGTTCTGAAATACTTCTTGGAAAATTTTTCCTACCTATTATTATTACTAAATCTGAGTATGGTTGAGGTAAGAAATGACTGTCTCCTAAATTATTAGGGTCCGGCAATAACGAATGTCTCCTTTCATTGATATCAATTTGTGAATAAATTACTCTAGGAATANCATAGCCATCAATGTCTCCATTCAAGCGTAATTCTTCCATCCATGAATATTTACTTAATTCATTATCAAATTCAAGATCTAAATTATAAATTTCTGCAAATGCAATTACAGAGAGAACTCTCAATCCTTTACGAGCCCTCCTTAACTGTCTCCTTACTAATTTAGAATCTGACAAAATAATTGCCGACTTAGGCTGGTATTGTATTTTATTTTCTGAAACTAAAATCATATTTGGGGTTCTAGGAGTCCTAGCACCCAGAACTTCACAATTAGCATTATACATTTCTAATTGTTTTCCATGTAAATTTTCCGCGGGCAAAGCCAATAAATCCAGTTCTCCATTTTCCAACTTTTTTAGGGCTAAAGAAAGATTTTTACAACTTTTTAGTTCAATTTCAAGTTCTGGAGATTCTTCCGAATCAAGGAATTTTTCCATGTATTTATCTACAGGGCATGATGGAATTGATAGGGTTCCGAATTGTATTCTAGCCATAATCGCGTCCACCTCTAGGGAGGGAGCACGTCTCGTGCCCAAACTAACCGGCTAGACACTTATTGATATAGGCGACCCCTCCCATCTTGCTTTGAAATAACATGGTCTCTCTAAGATCTACTCATCGTCAATTGACAAAAATGAGAGATATAGTTGATGAAGCATTGGAAGATTTCGTACAAGAAAAGATGGCAAGTTCCCAAGCTCCTGCCATGTCTTTGGCACGTGAAGTTCTTTTGGCTGGAGGTAAAAGATATCGTCCAGTACTCGCACTATTAGCTTTTGAAGCAGCGGGTGGTGAAGATATTTCTGAAGTCATGGATTTGGCTTTATCAGCAGAGATTATCCATACTGCAACCCTGGTTCATGATGATATATATGATTCATCAAAAACTCGTAGAGGGAAACCTACTTTACATGCCTCTCATGGATTGGCTCATGGTATAATTGGAGGAGATTATCTCTTTGTTTTAGGATTTGGTCTAGGTGGTAAATATGATGCTAGAATTGTCGAGAGAATGGCGGAAACTTGTGCAAATATTGCATCGGGAGAGTTACTTCAACATGAGCATATAGGAAATCTAGCCACAACTCCTGAAGACTATTATTCAATAATTGACGGTAAGACTGCAGGTCCTTTTGCTACAGCTTGTTCTTGTGCCGCAATTATTGCTGGCGCTTCTGATGAAGTAATTTATTCTCTAGAAGAATTTGGTTGGGAAGTTGGTCGGGCTTTTCAATTGGTAGACGATTTACTTGATCTAACTGGTGATGAGAAAATGGGCAAACCTCGTGGCAGCGACGTCCATGAAGGTAAAATGACTCTCCCAATTATTCATGCTTTGACAATGTTACATGGAACTGAGAGAGAGCAATTAGCAGATATACTGCAAAATTTCTCTGATGATCGATGGAATGAATTAGTGTCTTTACTTTCTTTAGCAGGATCATTTAATTATTCTGAACAATTAATTGAAAACCATGTAAATAGAGCTTTAAGACATCTAGAATCATTACCTAATAGCGATGCGGGTAAATTAATGGCAGAAATTGCGAAAAGATCCCGTTCCAGGAAAAAATAATTTTATGAGACACTCTAAGGTGAACAAATGAGTGAAGAAATAAATTGGGACGTTATTGTGATTGGAGGAGGTCCTGCCGGGTCAACTACTGCTAGGTATCTTGCTGAAGGAGGGGCGGATGTTTTAGTCGTGGATGGACGTAATCCAATTGGAACTCCTTTACAATGCGGTGAATTAGTGCCTACAAATGAAGAAATGAAGCGTCTATGCCCTAAAGTACCAGATATTGACGATTTACTGAGAACACCTGAATATGCAATTTCTCGTAAAACTTCTGAAATGCATTTAGTTCCGCCATCTGGAAAACCTCTTCGTTATCAGTTTGAAGGATATATGTTAAATCGCGTTGCTCATGATGAAGCTTTAGTCGATTTAGCGAAATCAAAAGGTGCCAAATATCTTGTAAATTCTCGTGTAGATTCTATTGATGGAAATACAATAAAGTTGAGAGATGGTAGGGAATTGAATGCTAAGATAATAGTAGGTGCTGGAGGACACAATGATCCTCTAAGAAGGACCTTTTGGAATGAATCAAGTCTTAAAATTCCAGTTAAATTTGTTCTTATGGATGGCGACTTCGGAGATGCCGTAGAGTTACATTTTGGTTCTATGGCTCCAGGGGGATATGCTTGGATGTTTCCAAAACAAAGTGGTGCTAATATCGGCGTAGGTATTCAAAACAAATTTTCAAGGAATAAAAATCTAAATGATCTTTCAAATGAATTCATAAGTCGCTATGAAGGAAATGTTACATTTTCGGGAGCAGGTTCACTTCCAATGTCGGGTACAATCAAGACTTTTGTAAAGGGGAATTATGTTCTAGTTGGAGATTCCGCTGGAATGGTTCTTCCTTCAAATGGAGCGGGTATTACCATTGCAATGATAGGTGGAAGAATTGCAGGACAGGTAATTTCTGAGCATTTGAAAAATGGTACTCCTTTATCTGAATATGAAAAACGCTGGAATAAGCAAATGGGTAAAGTAATGCGTAATTCAAAAAGAGCTTTTTTCCTTGGAAGTTTTGTTCTTAGGTTGCCTGATTGGATAATCAATACTATGTTTAATAGATTGACCAAATTTATGGTTTGGAGATTTATAACCTGTAGGAATGTTTTTGTAATTTTCTAATTCAATCTAGGGGTTTTTCCGCTTGCCAGATAGTAGCCATGCCTGGAAAAATCAATTTCGCTCTTGAGTTTTTGAAGCCTACTTCTTCAAGCATTTTAACATAATCTTTTGTGGTCCCAAAATGAACATAGGTCTTAGTCAACCATTTCCATGGATGTTCATCTTGTTTACAGATGATTTTTGCATAGGTACCCACCCAGATTCTCATCCATAACCATCCTAAGTATCCGTGAATTCTATTTACTTTTGCTGGATCTACAATTACTATTGAAGATCCTGGTTTTAGTACTCTCAATACTTCACTTAGGCCTGCTTTTTTGTCGTACCAGTCTCTAAATGAGAATAATGTACATACTGCGTCAAATGAATCCTCTTCAAAAGGTAATGATTCTGCTTTTCCTTCGACAAATTTAGCTGCTGAATAACCATTCTCCTCTCTCATCTTATTGACTCTTGGTTCTGCAACACGAAGCATTTCAGGAATAGGGTCTAGACAAATTAGTTCTCTTCCCTCTAATTCTTCTGCAAAACTTCCTGGACCACATCCCACCTCTAATATGAGTCCTTTTGGAGGTAATCTTTCTCTAACTTTTCTTCTCCATTTTGATACCTGTCCTAAGGTCGCAAAACGATTAATTTTATCGTATACAGGTATTGTGGCTTCAAGATTTTTTTGGAGTTCATTCCAATCGTCCTCACCAATTGTCTCGGTGTCCATGAACCATCGCAAAAGATTCAGGTATTTGGTAGGTGCTGATGATGGTATCAAAATTATTACTTGACACTGTTTAGGGCTCACATCGGTTATTATCATATACTAATTTTCGGTCGAGTATGTTAGAAAGGTGCGGTCCATGGCTAGAGAAGATGTTCTACGTGCAATTAAAGATGCTGAAATAGCGGCCACTGAGACGCTGTCTACTGCTAAAAAAGAGGCAGCCCAAATTATATCTCAGGCAAGACAAAATGCATCTGAGATTTTGACATCTGGTAAGTCATCATCCGAATCCGAAGCACAAAATCTAATTTCTGATGCACGAGCTTCTGCGGGTTCAGAGGCAAATATTGTTTCTAAAGACGGAGAAGTCGCACAGAAAAATGTTCATGATTCTGGTAGAAAAAATCGGAAAAAAGCAGCGAAATTAGTTATTGACTCGTTCAGGAAATAATTGTATTGAGGTGGCCAAGAAATGTCTCAAGTCAAAACGCAGCGCATGGGTCGCTTACTCGCTGCTGGGACAAAGGACAAAATTGATGAAGTAATAGATGCTTTAGCAAGTCTTAATGCATTACACTTCATTGAATATGATGGATCTGATGAAGGTTTCAGTCTAGGGACTCCTAAAGAAGAATCAGAAATTGTGGGTAAGAGATTAACAAAATTACGTTCAGCAGCATCTATTGTAGAATTCAATGGTCCAAAATCTCCGATTTCTGCAGACAAAGTTCGCTCTGAATTAGATGGAACTTTGTCAGATGCAGTTGATGTTCTCTTGGAAAAGAGTACTCGATTAGATTCCGTTGAAAATACTCTTTCCTCGCTAAAGGAAAAAGAAGAGATACTAGAATTATTGTCTTCAATTAATCTAGATGTTGAATTACTTTCAGGATATTCTAGTCTAAGCGCATTTGTTGGTACTATCTCTGGCAGTCCATCAGATATTGAGTTTGAAATTAAAGATGAAGGAATTGAAGGTATATTTTTCCAAGGTTCAATTAGCGGTAGTCAGGTAATCGCAGTTTTTGTTAAATCAGATCAATCAAATGATATTCAATCCATACTTAATCAATCTGGCTTCCAGGCGATAAATATTCCAGAAGACATTAATGGCAATCCAAGTAATCTAATTGAAGAAATCAGGTCTGAGATTAGTCAATTATCATCTGAGCAATCTTCAATTTCCAAAGAAATAGAATCTTGGAGTAATGAATTTGGTTCCTCTCTGGCATGTGGTTTAGAACTATTAGAAAGAGAACACGATATCCTTACGGCACCTGTCAAAGTTGCAGTTTCAGAACATGCTTTCTTTATTGACGGATGGATTGAAGTTTCGCGTTCTGAAGAAGTACAAAGTGCACTGAAAGAATCTTGCGAGTACACTGAAGTTACTCCATTTAAGGTTAAGGCAGGAGGTGGAGGGCATGGTCATTCTGATCATCATCACCACCAAGAAATGCCGCCAATATCCTATCATAATCGTAATTTAAGTAAACCTATGGAATTATTGACTGATGCTGTAGGGAGGCCTGCTTATGGTAGAATTGACCCAACTTTGTTTATGTTTGTAACTTATCCAATATTCTTTGGAATGATGCTTGGAGATATGGCATATGGGCTAGTAACTATTTCTCTTGGTGCCTATGTATTTAGTAAAGCAAACTCAAATGAAATGATCGAGCTTGGAGGCAAGTTCTTGATTTACATTGGATTAGGGACACTTATTTTCGGTTATATTTATGCAGAGTTTGCTGGATGGGAGATTTTCATGTATGAGAAAACTAAGGTTGATGGAATCTATGAATACGGTGACAATATTTCTCCAGTTGCATTCCTTGCAAATCTTTACCCCTTCGATCTCAATCACGGATATGGGCCGACGGCTGATTTAGGCTATGGTATTACCCTAGCATTCCCATTTCACAGAGTAGGGACTCATTTAGAGGACCTTATAGTATTGACAATCTATGTTGGATTTATTCATATTATTTTTGGTAAAATAATCGGTTTCCGAGATGTATTATTTTATGGTACTGACCACGGTCATGTAGGATTAGCTGCAGCATTCTTTGAACATGGTGCATGGATTGTATTACTTATTGGCGGTTTCATGTTTACATATGGCTTCCTTGGTCCTGAAGATGCTGAGAATTTATTACAACCTGGGGCTGCAATAGCTATTTCTGCGGTTGTCATGTTAATTTGGACTCTTTACAATTATCATGGAATTCCAATAGCAGTAAGTTTAATCCTCGCCCCAATTGAAGCTATTGGGATGATGCCATCTGTAATTTCATATGTCCGTCTCTTTGCAGTAGGTATTGTTGGAGTTAAGATTGCAGAAACTGGTAATAAACTCTGGGAACCAATGTGGGAGGCAGATTTGTATCTAATCCCAATCTTCTTTATTGGTTGGTTATCCGTACAGATTTTTGCATGGGTTTTAGGAGTATTTAGTCCCAACATACATGCAGCAAGGCTTCATTTCGTAGAATGGATGAGGCAATATTATGATTCAAGCGGAGAGGCTTTCCAGCCTTTCGGTTTCCGCTCGCACTTCGTGGAGGTCGAGTGATATCACATTCCAAGCATATGCTTAGAAAAAAATGGAGGAAAAAAAATGAATAACAGAAATAAAATGAGAGGAATGAGTATGTTGCTAACATTATCATCTATTGTGATGATTGCTAGTGGCGTTCAAGCTGAAGACAATGCATCTACAGAGGTTGCATACAAGAACCTAGGTGCAGGAATTGCGCTAGGTCTAGCAGGAATTGGAACTGGATTAAGCCAAGGACCGATCGGTGCTGCAGCTGTTGGTATGATTGCTGAAGATAGTAGTAAGTTCGTTAACGGACTGATTTTTACAGCTTTACCTGAGACAATCGTTCTTTTCGGATTCCTTTCAATATTCCTGCTCTAAGCAGAATAGTGTAAGTTTCCCGTAATGAAATTAAAATTGAGGTNTAATAAATGACATTGGATGCATTAGCAAACGAAATCGCAGCNCTAGCGAAAGCTGAGGCTGATTCGATTATCGAAGCCGCTAAGCAACAAGCTAAACAGATTGAAGATGAAGCTAAAGTGGAGGCACAATCATTTTCATCTGATATGAAAGCACGTGCTGAGCGAGAAAGCGCACAATTGTCAGTGGAAGTAGTTGCATCAGCTAAACAGGCTAACCAAAAGCATCTCCTGATCGCTAGACGTGAAGAGTTAGATGAGACTTGGGAGTCTATACGTTCAGCAGTGGCATCGTCCGACTTAGAAGGTCGTTCTGATATTCTTGCTGGGCTATTAGCTGAGGCAAGTAAATCAGGCGATGGAATGATTCTTCGTCCTGTTTCTACTGACCGTAAGGCGTTAGAGAAAGGGAGTTTTACTCTCGGAGATGATGTAGAAGGGCTTGGAGGATTTGTACTTGAATCAAAAGATGGCTCTATAGTTCTTGATTATCGTTTTGACAGCCGCTTAGATCAGGCTTGGAATGAAAATCTTGGAGCAGTAAATAAGACTCTATTCGGTAATTAAGGTGGTTAAATGTCAGGAATAGTAAGCGGTCGTTCGAATGTCTACAATGCTTCAGCTCGCGCTAAAGCACGTAAGGCATCATTGATTGACCCTACTAGGATGAGGCAATTACTACAAACTGGTCCCGAATCAATTGGAGCTAGTATTGGTGAACTTGGATATCGAAATGAGATGGATATTTATTCTGCTAGAATGAGTGGTGCAGACGCTGTTGAAGCGGCTNTATTCCACAATCTCGATAATGATTTATCTGAAGTNATGAAATTCTGCCAAGGACCTCTAAAGTCGATAGTTTCAATCTATGTTGAACGTTTCGCTTATGAAAAGGCTAAGACTGTTTTGAGAGCAGTTCATGGTGGGTGCTCTGATGAGCTAATTGAGTCACAGATTTTACCATCTGAGAATCCCATGAATGCTGTTTGGCTCGATATTGTAAGGACCACAGAAACAGTTTCAGAAGCAGCCAACTCTATGGCTGGTACTCCATGGGGTAGAGAATTGGCAAAATTAGATGGTACAGATTCCAGTCTTGAAGATATGGAAGATGCTTTAGATCGTCAGTATTACAGCTATGCCCTCAAAGTTTCAAAGGGTAAAGATTCTAACATTCATTTAATGAAATACATTAAGACTGAAATCGATCATCGTAATATCATTAATCAATTCCGTGAACTTCGTCAGAATATTTCTCCAGACAAACGTTTACAGATGGTTATTCCGGGTGGAAGAATTCCTCAATCAGTAATGTCCCAAGTTTCTCAAGCAATGTCTAGTGAAGCAATTGTCGATACACTTAGGCGTAGTAATGCATTTGATGATACAGGTTTTGATGAGGCAATAGAAAAATCTGANGAAACAGGTTCTCTAGACCCCATTGCCACTCTATTAACNCACAAGAGACATGCTATTTTGCGTCGTTTCGCTTATCTAAATCCTGTTTCTGCTTTCCCAGTGATTTATTATATCGAGCGTAAAGTACTCGAAATACAAAATCTTCGTCTTTTAGTGCGCGGTAAGACGATTGGCCTCACAGCAGAGGTTTTAGAAGCGCATATGGATTTTTGAGGTGAGGATATGGAAATTGCAGTAGTAGGTTCACTAGATTTTACTCTTGGATTCCAACTCGCAGGTGTTTTGAGACTATATAATCCAAAAGATCTAGATGAAATGACATCAATAATGAAGTCATTGCTAAACGAAAAAGAAATAGGAGTTATCGTAATTGATAATTCTGATTTATTACTACTCCCAGAAAGGTTGCGAATTCAGCTATCTGAGAGTATCACGCCCACTGTTTTGGGCATCGGGACTGAAGAGGATAATACCCTCCGTGAGTCTATTAAATCGGCACTAGGAGTCGACTTATGGAAATAATCCTAGGAAAAAATAAAGGAAGTGAAATGAAATGAGTAAAGAAAATGGAGTAATTTATCGTATTTCCGGGCCAGTTGTAACTGCAGTAGGAATNTCTCCAAGAATGTATGAAGTTGTGCGCGTAGGTGATGAAGGTTTGATGGGAGAAGTAATTGAATTACATGGAGACCAATCGGTAATCCAGGTATATGAGGAAACCTCAGGTGTCCGTCCAGGTGAACCAGTTGTCAGAACAGGACAGACTCTGTCTGTTCAATTAGGGCCAGGTCTATTAACCAAAATTTATGATGGTATTCAAAGACCATTGCCTGAATTGGAAAAGACAATGGGTGTTTTCATNACAAGAGGTGTAGATGCTGATGGNCTTGATTTAGAAAAGATATGGGCCTTCAGCGCAACTGCTAAGAAAGGAGACTCAGTTTCTTCAGGCGATGTTTTAGGTACTGTTCAGGAAACGAAAACTATCGAACACAGGGTTATGGTCCCTCCTGGTATATCCGGGAAAATAAAGGAAATTAAATCTGGAGACTATAATGTNACTCAAACTGTGTGCACATTAGAGGATGGCACGGAAGTCCAAATGATGCAAAAGTGGCCTGTCAGAACTCCACGTCCGTTTACAAAGAAACACGCTCCTGAAGTTCCTTTACAAACCGGACAAAGAATCTTAGATTTCCTTTTCCCTTTAGCTAAGGGTGGTACTGCAGGGATTCCAGGACCATTTGGTTCAGGAAAAACAGTCACTCAGCAGCAACTTGCTAAATGGTCCGATGCAGATATTGTTGTATACATTGGTTGTGGAGAGAGAGGAAACGAGATGACCGAAGTTCTTGATGAATTTCCTCATTTAATGGATCCTAAGACTGGTGAAGCATTAATGAATAGGACTACAATGATTGCTAATACATCGAATATGCCCGTAGCTGCAAGAGAAGCATCAGTGTATACTGGAATCACAATTGCAGAATATTTCAGAGATATGGGGTATGATGTAGCTCTAATGGCGGATTCAACAAGTCGATGGGCTGAAGCAATGAGAGAAATTTCTTCAAGACTTGAAGAAATGCCTGGTGAAGAAGGATACCCAGCATATCTTTCAAGTCGTCTAGCTGAATTTTATGAAAGAGCTGGTAGGGTAGAAACTTTAGCTGGTGGAGATGGTTCAGTATCTGTAATTGGTGCAGTATCGCCTCCTGGTGGAGATATCTCCGAACCAGTTAGCCAAGGTACTTTACGTATCGTAAAGGTATTCTGGGGTCTAGATGCCGGACTTGCTCGACAGAGGCATTTCCCAGCTATTAATTGGTTGAATTCTTACTCTTTGTACCCTCCATCGTTGGATCAATGGTATAGAGATAACATAAAGAGTGACTTCCCAGAAATTAGAACTGAAATAAGCGCTCTTCTTCAGGTCGAAGCGGAACTACAAGAGATTGTTCAGTTAGTTGGTTCCGATGCATTACCTGTAGATCAACAACTAACTCTTGAAGTGGCTCGTATGATTAGAGAGTTTTTCTTGCAACAAAATGCTTTCCATGATGTAGACACATACAGTGACTTGAAGTTACAATATACTATGGCCAAAGCAATTTTGTCTTTCCAAGAGGAATCTAAGAAAGCGATCGCAGGTGGTGCAGCACTAGAAGATGTAGTTAATGTCCCGGCTCGTACAGACCTAATGAGAGGAAGGTTCGAATCAGGGTATGAAGAAAAGATAGATGAGATGTTAGAGGCTATGAATAAACAAATTGCCGATACTATGGAGGCTAATTAGAGGTGATATAAATGACTGGAAAAGAATATAGAACAATTACAGACGTAAAGGGGCCTCTTGTGTTCCTAAACAAGACAGAACCTGTAGCCTTTGGAGAAATTGTCGAATTAAGGCTTACTGATGGTACATTAAAGAATGGCCAAGTACTTGATACATCAGATGATCAAGTGATTGTACAAGTTTTCGAAGGAACAGCATCTATTGACAAACAAACAGGAATTAAGTTTCTTGGAGATGTTTTCAAACTACCAGTTAGTACCGATATGATAGGCAGAATCCTAGATGGTGCAGGACGTCCAAGAGACGGAGGACCTGCTATAGTTGCAGACGAAATGGCAGATATCATTGGCGCTGCAATTAATCCGTACTCAAGACAAAGCCCATCATCTTTCATTCAGACTGGAATATCTGCAATTGACGCGTGTACGTCCTTAGTTAGAGGGCAAAAGTTACCTATCTTCAGTGCATCAGGTTTACCTCACAATGATATTGCCTTGCAAATAGCTAGACAAGCAAAGTTAGTTGATAGCGATGACGATTTCGTGGTAGTTTTCTGTGCAATGGGAATAACTGCCGAAGAGTATAATTTCTTCGTGCATGATTTAGAAAGAACAGGTGCCCTAGAGAATGCATGTCTGTTCGTAAATCTTGCAGATGATCCNGCTGTTGAAAGACTAATNACTCCTAGATTAGCTCTCACGGCTGCTGAATATCTAGCGTTTGAACATGATTATCATGTACTAGTCATTTATACAGATATGACGAACTATTGTGAATCTCTACGACAAATTGGGGCGGCTCGTGAAGAGGTACCAGGACGTCGTGGTTATCCGGGTTACATGTACACTGATTTGGCAATGTTGTATGAACGTGCAGGATTAGTTAAGGGTAAAAAAGGTTCAATTACTCAATTCCCAATTCTAACTATGCCCGGTGACGATATTACGCATCCAATTCCTGATTTATCAGGATATATTACCGAAGGTCAGATTGTTATTTCGCGTGAACTTCATCAGAAAGGAATTTATCCTCCGATTAATGTTTTACCATCTCTGTCGAGATTAATGAATGCTGGAATAGGAGATGGAAAGACTCGTGAAGATCACAAATCAGTTTCTGATCAGTTATATGCTGCTTATGCTCAAGGTAGAGAGTTGAGAGGATTGGTTGCAATTGTTGGAGAAGACGCTCTAAATGAGAGGGACTTGCAACTACTTAAGTTTGCAGATATATTTGAGAATCAATTTTTGAGGCAAAGTCGAGACGAAGATAGATCAATTGGTGAAGGAACTTTAGATTATGCTTGGGAACTTCTAACCAATATTGATACTAAATATCTGGTACGTCTTGATCAGAAATGGATAGATAAATATCACCCTACAGAAAAGAAAGAATGATTCAGGTATTAAGGAGATGAGATAGATGGCACTAGACATCAAACCAACCCGTTCTGAATTAATTAATTTGAAACGCAGGATAAAGCAGACATCTAGTGGCTATAACCTTCTCAAGATGAAAAGAGATGGATTATTCTTTGAGTTTAGAACATTACTTGCAGAAATGATAGCAGCTAGGGAAGAACTTGTGGGGACATATCGTGACGCTTTGAAATCAATTGCATTAGCATCCTCAATAGAAGGAGGATTAGCAGTTAAAAGTGCGGCAATAGCAGCGACATCTGGTCCGGAAGTAACGGTTTCTAGAAGAAATATCATGGGTGTAGTTGTACCTAAAGTAGATGGAACTAACCTTACTACTACTGTTGAAAGTAGACCCACGGGAATAATTGGGGGTTCACCTTACATTGATGAGTCTGCAGATTCCTACTCTGTTTTAATTGCTAAAATTGTTAAAGCAGCAGAAATGGAGGCTACCTTGAAGAAACTATTGGAAGAAATTGAGGCCACAAAAAGAAGAGTTAATGCGCTTGAATTCGTTGTAATTCCAGAAATGAAAGAAGCTCAATCTTTTATTCAACTTAGGCTTGAAGAAATGGAAAGAGAGGAAACTTTCCGTCTTAAGAGATTCAAGAACAAATGAATTTGTTATTCTTTTTTCTCATTGTCTCACACACGGTTTGATAGGGGATGCTCTAGTTTCACTGTACATTGAGATGGAGGTGTGATGGTGTCAAAAGTTGAATCAATAGTAATTGATACCGAGACTTGGGGGCAAAGGGAACTCTTGGAAGAAATTTGTAGTCGCTATTTCGTAATAGGAAATCAGTCAGGATTAAGTGAGATATCTTGGGAGATTAATTCCCGTGATGGAGAAGATGTTAGTACTGTTCTTGTAGACTTGAATTCACACTTGAAACCACTTAGTTTGATAGCATTACTCGATGAAGGAAATCCTCCAATCCTTTCTATAACTAGATTTCCGGTAGATCCAGTAAATGTGCCTTCATGGCAGCAGTCATTAATTTGGTTAACAATGTTCATCTTTACGACATTGTCAGGATGTTATTGGATATCACAATTTGAAAATAATGTATCAATTTTCAATTATGAATTATTATCAGAATCAATAATGTACTTCAGTTTCCCTGTTTTCTTAACAATATTATCTGCTCATTTAATCAGGAAGTATGTTGCTTCTTTGTTTCGAATAGATGTAGGTAATCTCGTACCTATAGCATTCCCTCTAATTTCTCCTTTCTGGCCATTTGGGATTGTAGGTGTTTTCGGTCAAAAAAGAGTTGATACTATTGCATTTCCAAATAGGCGTTCTTTAGGAATAATTGAACTATCTCCAATATTAGTTCTAATTTTCTTTGGTTCAATATTTTCTCTAATTGGATTGATGCTGACTTCTGCAAACCCTCCAGAATCTATTTCTAATCCATTACTCTTGCAACCTAATTTTATTGTAGATTTATTATCTGGAATATTCATAGGTGATGAATTTCGAATCAAACTCCAATGGCTTCACCCAATTGCTTTGGCGGGTTTTGGATTATCTATAATCGGATGGATTTTGATTTTGCCCATACCTGGATTCCCAGGAGACAGAATTTTACATTCAATCCTAGGATCTAAAAACCTAGATAAAAGTACAAATGCAACCTCTATTTTCTTATTTACTCTTACATTCATGTGCTTAGTTTTTCTTTCAACAACATTTTGGCCTTGGCTAATTTTAGCTTCACTAGCATCTTGGAGAAGATTTAGTGGAGAGCACATCCCTGTCGCTTTTATTGTAGATGAATCTTCAGCATTAGATAGTCAATCAAGAAATTTTTTGACAACTGTAACAGTGGCAATTATATTAATCGGGTTCCCTGGATTAACTCCGGTAGATGATATCAGCGATTGGGATGGTGGTTTGGATATTTCTGAGTGGGAAAACGAATTCTCAAGTGAATCCTGGGATGAGTTGAACAAAACATTTGGATTAAAGACTTCTGGAATCATGTCAATTTCAGGTAATATTAAGGTTCTAATTGATGGAGAATCTGATAGGTGGATTATCAATTCTGATTGTTTCAATGATGAAATGATTTGTAACTTTGAGGGTATTAATCAGAATAATGAGGGAGAATTTAAGTTCTCAGTACACGATAATTACCCTGAAAATAAAACTCCAGTTCAATTGAGATTAATAATAGAATCAGATGACGAATTATTACAACATATTCTTTCAATTACCTATAGTGATATCACCTCTCCTAGTCCAACATGGGAAAGAGATAATACTTCCAGTAAAAATAAGATTTGTAATATAGTAGAAGTGGTGGATAACCAAACTGGAAATCTATCTGTCAAAATGAATCCGTTTTGGTCTTTAGAAGATTCAGGGCATTTGTCTACAGAAGGCCCTCATGAAATTTGTTTGATCGCTGAAAGAGGTGGCTGGGAATCGTTATCTGTAGAGAGGAATGGAATTTTTGATTTCAGAATGGCCCCAAAATTAGTTTTTCAACAAGATAATGGAAATATAACGGAATGGCAATTACCTATCAATAACTCATTTACAAATATTTTCTCAAATTCTAATTTCGGAATCGGTCTCAATATGATGTTTGAAGGAGTAATTTACTCTGAGAACAAAGTATCGCCTTTTTGCCCCTTTAATGCTAATTTTCCTAAAATCGATTTGAATTCAGAAGAAAATCTTACATTAATTCATGGGTCGCCATTAATTTTAGAAGAGACTTCCAGTGAAAAAAATCTCTTAATTCCGGAAGAAGGTTGGCTAGTGAATTGTGGAGAAGGGGTTTCTAGGGCTATGATATTAAATCCAGGATTGGGAATTTCTCTAGATGGATCTCCGCTGAATGATTCTAGCTTACCTTTCTCTGATTTGACATTACATTCACAAGAATCAGAAAATCTTTCTTTGACTGTTGATATATATTCTAATTTACAGAGCGACACCTCATTAGATATTTCATTCCCAAATCAAATACCTTCTAATGGTAGTGTGGATGTTAATATTTCCCTTAATGATGATAGTGATGAAGTTTGGAGAGTATTCTGGATTTCTCAAAATCCTAATGGTTTAGTACTAAATTTTGTTTCCAAGTGTCCAATTGGAGGTTGCCTCAATTGAGAATAGCCATTATTGGTGTTGGGTCAATTGGGGGTATTATTCTTGGAGCATTAGCAGATACTGATGTTGAGATTATATGTATATCTAGAGGTAGTACCTCAGTTAATCTTTCAGAATTAGGGCTGGTATTACATACTCCAGAAGGAAGTATTGAGGTAGTTCCTAGTGAAAGATACTTACTAGTGGATAGTAATTCAGGGCCTATTCCTGAGCAGATTCGAAATACTTGCGATATTGCTATAGTCTGTGGAAAGACAGTAGATAATCATACTTTATCTAAACTTGCTGAAGAATTAGTCAGTGTAAATGGTTGTGTTTTGACTATTCAAAATGGTCTTGGCAACGCAGAATTTTTAGCTCATAAAGTTGGCAGTCATAGAGTAATTGTTGGCTCGGTCACTCACGCAGCTTGGAAAAACAATGACGGTGAAGTTAATTGGGTCGGTAGAGGTGAGATTATTCTTGGTCCACTAAATGAGAAAGGTGAGGTACATGTTGATTCTGTATTAGAAATTCTGAATGATGCTGAATTAAATGCCTCAAAATCAGAAAATATTCAACAGATTTTATGGAAAAAACTGCTAATAAATGTTGCAATTAATCCGGTTTGTTCTATTGCAGGTGTGAGGAATGGTGCACTATTAGAGGTAACCTCACTTTGGCAACAGGCAATGCAAGCTATGAGAGAAGCAGCAATCGTTGCACGTGCCAGTGGAGTTGATCTCGGTGATATTGAATTGGAAAGCTATCTGAGAGAGGTAGTTTCAATATCTCCCGACAATAGATGCTCAATGCTTCAAGATATTATGGCTGGAAGAGAAACAGAGATTGATTCTTTATGTGGAGCAGTAGTAATGCGTGGAGAATCAGAAGGTATTCCAACTCCTTGTAATGCTATTCTACATGGACTAGTGAAAGGTATTGAAAAGTCATCTATTATTGATTAGTCTTCTAGATCTTGATTGTAGTGAAGTCCAATATTTTCTTTCCTATCAATTGATGCATCAACTACAAGTTTCGCAACTAGTATTAGGTTTCTCAACTCTACTAAGTCTTGAGTTGGCTTGCAAGATTCCCAAATTCTTCTTACTTCTTCTTCCAAATGAGTAACTCTTCTCTTTGCTCTCTTCAATCTGTTAAAATTCTTTACTATTCCTACGTCCATAGTCATAGTTGTTCTCAATGCATGTAAATCTGCACGTAGAGGTGCATGCTCGACTAAGACCTTTAGGTCGTCTGCACGCCAAAAGGGTAAGTCATTTGGCAATTCTTGCAATTCATCTTTTGATGCCATTTGAATCAAGTCCCTGGCAGCTCTTTCTGAATAAACAACTGCTTCAAGAAGGCTATTTGATGCAAGTCGATTGGCCCCATGTAAACCTGTCCTAGCTACTTCTCCAATAGCGTATAATCCAGGCATTATTTCGTCCCCCAATTTCACTCTACCTGAATAATCTACGTCGACTCCACCAACCATATAGTGTGCAGCAGGAATTACTGGAATAGGGTCAATACCCAATTTAATCCCATATGAAGATAATTTTTTTTCTATATTTGGAAATTCTTCTAATAATTCATTTCTGTTTAAATGCTCTGTAATTAGTAGTGCATTCCTATCTCCCGTTTTCTTAATCTCAGAATCTATTGCTCTAGCAACTACATCTCTAGTCCCTAAAGACCCTTCATCGCAATATTTCCACATAAATGAAAAATCTTCGGGAGATTTATCCTTTGATAATTTCCATTTCTGGTAATCATTAACCATCATTAATACAGCACCTTTCCCTCTCATCGCTTCGGTAATCAAGAATGGTTTTGAGTCATCATTTACTAGAGAAGTAGGGTGGAATTGGATGAATTCAATATCTTTGATACTTGCTCCAGAGCGAAATGCCATTGCTACTCCGTCACCGGTTGCAATCGATGGATTAGTCGTGGAAGAATGTAGAAAACCCACACCTCCTGTAGCTAGGATTATTGATTTCGCAGGTAGTGTATGAACTATACCTGAAGGTGATAAACACCATAAACCAATTATTCCTTTTTTTGGATTTCCATATTCTCTTTGAATCAAATCTACTGCCATCCAATTTTCATAAATCATGAAGTTCCCATTAATTTCATTAGATGCAGATTTTGTAAGTGCTCTCTCTATTTCTGCTCCTGTTGCATCTTTTGAGTGTAATATTCTTCGATTTGAATGTCCGCCTTCTCTAACTCTATCATATTCACCATTTAGATTTCTATCGAATCGAACTCCGTGATTTTCTAAATCTCTGATTCTATCTGCTGCTTCTAAGACGACTGATTTTACTACTTTTTCATCACATAAACCCGCCCCTGAAGATAATGTATCCTGGACATGTGCTTCTATCGCAACTTCATCATTTGGGTCTAAGACTCCTGCGATTCCACCTTGAGCCCAATTTGTATTTGATGTAGAAATACTTTTTTTTGTTATTAATGCGACACTCAAGCCTTTTTCAGCACACCGATTAGCTAAAAATAATCCTGCAATGCCTGAACCTATTACTGCTATGTCGACAGCCGGCATTAATTCACCATGGCCTCCGCCGCTCATGTTACTTCCATGACCTAGTTGTCAATGAATCTTCGCTTATTAGAACTATTTTTCGGCTTCAAAAAAGAGGTCGTTTTTTCGTTGTATAGCGACCAAGTTCTCCTCAACGTTCATAGAGTAAAATGCGGCAGCCGATTAATGATGTCGGCGATAAATTGCTGATATTACACGGTGATGGGATGCATCTAATAAGAATCGAACTGGAAAATTTCAAATCTTTCGGTGGTGAGATTGTAATTCCTTTCGAAGAAGGTTTCACTGCAATCACCGGTCCAAATGGGTCTGGTAAATCGAATTGTGGTGATGCAATACAATTTGTTTTGGGGCCTAAATCTACTAGGTCTCTTAGAGCATCTAATGTTTCTGAGTTAATTTACAATGGTGGTGGAAGAGGCAAAGCTGCAAGGAGTATGTCTGCTACACTAGTATTCAAGAATGAGCCAGAACCGGATGGTCGACGCAGATTAAGGATTGAAACTGCAGAAGTCTCATTTACACGTTCAGTCCGATTGAATCGAAAAAATGATACTGTTTCTTCATATTACATTAATGGTAATCCTTCTTCTGCTACAGAAATGAGGAGAGTTTTAGCAGAAGCTGGTTTACATGGAGATGGATATAATATTGTATTACAGGGAGATGTAACTACTCTAGCTACAATGACTCCTCACAAAAGAAGAGGAGTTTTAGAAGAAGTTGCTGGTGTTACTGCGTATGATGATGAAATCCGACGTGCAAACAATCAAAGAAAAGCAGTAGAGAATAATATTGAGACCATTGATCTTTTTGAAGATGAACAGAAAAAGAGACTCAAAGGTTTGGAAAAAGAGAGGCAACAAGCCTTGAAATTTAAAGACATCAAAGAAGAATTAGATGAAAATAAAATGATTTTACAACAGTCTAGGCATAGGAATAGATTGGATGAAGTACGATTACTAGGTGATGAACGTTCAAATTATAGTCAAAAAGTTAGTGACTTGACTGAGCAAATTAGAGATGGAAATATTGATTTAGGGAAATTTGATGAGGAATTAGTTCAAATCGGAAATGATTTAGATGATATAATGAGTGGTGATGCGAAAGAACTATTCGAAACTATTCGTAAGCATGAAATTGATATTGAGACTAATACTGATAGGATTGGTGACCAATTAAAAATCATTGAATCAACCAATGAAGATATTGATATAATTCGTGAAGACCATCTCAAAGTTAAGGATGCTCATGGAGCTGCAAATCAAGATTTAGAAGAAGCAGAAATAAATTTATCTAATTCCGAAGAAGATTTGGCTAATGCGGCACTTGACGAGACTCAAGCTAGAGAAGCCATCCAATCTGGGGATCGTCTAGGTCGAGATTTGAACCGAGCACTTGGTAAAGCCACAGAATTAGTCACTCAAACTCATCAAGAATATTCCAATGCCAAATTAGAATCCGACAGGGCTGAACAAAATACAAATATTTCTTCTGAGAAATTAGCCGATTTAGAGGTCGAATACGAACAAGCAACACTAACTAGAGATGATCTAGAGTTATTGGGTGAGGATATTCAGAATAGTGATGGAAAAGTAGATAGAACATTTTTAGCTAACGAATTACAAAGACTGACTAAGCAGGAAATTGAACTGCGAGAAGATAGAGATCGGTCGGAAATCAAGGCTAGAGATGCTGAACTTGCATTAGCCAAAGCTAGAGCACGTCAAGAAGCAAAAGCAAATCGTCCGGGTTCCGCAATTACAATCGCTGCACTTTCTAAATTAAGGCAAAGCGGTGAAATTAAAGGTATTCTTGGAACATTAGGTGAATTATGCACTCCTAAAGAAACCATTCATGAAGATGCGTTGGCTATAGCATTAGGTAATGGGCTTAGGAGCATAGTTGTAACTAATGACGAGGTTGCGGCAGAATGTATAAAATGGCTTAGACTTAATGGTGGAGGGCGTGCAACATTCCTTCCTTTGAATAAATTGAGTGTCTCAAGACCTCAGGGCAGAACTCTGATTGTATCCAAAAATCCTGGAGTCCTTGGTTTTGCTCATGACCTATTAGAATACGATTTAGAGATTGATACAGCAGTTAGATATGCCTCAAGGAATACCTTGATTGTTCAGTCAATGGATATAGCTAGGAAAAATATGGGTGGTGCAAGAATGGTAACTCTCAAAGGAGACATCATAGAAGGTTCCGGAGCAATGACAGGTGGTTCCCCAGTAGGGCCTTCAAGACCTAGTTTCGGAGGCGGTAATCCTGCACAGTTAGGTACTGATAAATTAGAGAGGGCATTAGAAGAAGCAAATCTGATATATTCAACTGTTGAAGCAGCTTTAAGGGAATTAAGAACTAATCAACAAGATCTTAGAGATCAAATTCATGGATTAGATGATAGTGATCAATCTGTAAAAATTAGAGAATGGAAATCTGATTTCTCCAGAGCGCAAAAAGATGTAGATGATATTGGAAAGAAAGTATTGGCCGCTCGAGGAGAGCTCACTAATTCTGAGAGTTTATTTAATTCTGCTAAATCTAATGCAGATAAAGCCAATGAAAAATATCTCGAAGCATTAGAATCTAGAACTAAAGCCGCAGAAGAATTGCAAAATCATACACCGGACCATCTTTCTCAAATCCTTCGTAATGCTGAGAAAACCAGGACTGAAGCAGAGAGGACTAAGTTGCATTCTGAATCTTCTATACTTCGAACTAATGAAATGTTGAAAATTCTTACTGATAGATTATTAGATTTGGAAAGGCAGATATCTTCCAAAGAGAAATCGATAGAAGACGCTGAGAAAGAAGTCAATAATCTTGAAATCACAATCCAGAAATCTAGAGATTTACTTATAGATCTTAAAGGTCAGGCTTCACAATTCGACGAAGAACAACAGATCTTAACTCAGAGAAGGGAAACAATTGTAGAAGAAAGAGCCAGTTTAAGGGCTTCTTTAGAAACAAGGTCACAAAATCGTCAAACATTCAATTCACGAATTGAGGAATTGAATATTCAGATTGAACAGAAAAGGGCTGCAGTGAATGAAATTGTTGCCGAATTAGCAGCTGAGAATATTGAAATTCCATCTGTAGAAATCCATTTACCCACTGTGGCCGAGGCGCAAAAAGTTGTGCAGGGACTTGAAAGGCGCCTCGGTCATCTCGGTGACGTCAATATGTTGGCAATAGAACAGTATGACATTGCTGTTGAACGTATAGCAGGTCTCGTAGAAGATGGGAAAATTCTGAGACAGCGTAGAGATGATCTAGTTGGAATTGCTGAAAAACTAGAATCAGAAAGAAAGAAGAGGCTACTATTAGTATTCGATCATGTAAATAAAAACTTTAGTAGAGTTTATGAAAAATTACAACCTGGTGGAATTGGTAGTTTAAGATTAGAAAATAAGAAAAATCCTTTCGATGGTGGTTTAGAGATGGACTGTGTCCCGCCGGGCAAGAATAGTAAAACTAGAAGAAATCTTCTTTCTGGTGGGGAGAAGTCTATGGCTGCTTTAGCTTTGATTTTCGCAATCCAAGATTATGAACCCAGCCCATTCTACTATTTCGACGAAGTAGATCAGAATTTAGATCCGTTTAATTCGGAATTAATTGCTACACTGTGTTTAATGCGTTCACAAAGAGCTCAATTCATTATGGTTACATTAAGAAAAGTTAGTTTGAACCTAGCAAATCATCACATTGGGATTACTCATGCAGGTGATGGTTGTAGTCGTAGAATTACTGATTTCGACCGTGCAGCTGCTCTGCAAATGAGTGAAGAAATAGAAAAAGAAGAGGCAGCAAGAAAGCAGTCTGATGATGAACGTTCAGAATTAGTATTGCCTGACCCTAGTCAAATGCCCAGAGTTCCTGAACCACTTGGGGCTCCTAAATCTCTTGGTGGACTCGCTGGAAGGGCTGGTATTGATTTGGATGTTGATTCAGAAGGAACAGAAGAATTAACTCAATCGGTTGAAAATAAAAATTTAGAAGCACTAAGAGAAAGGACAGAAGATTGGAGCGAAGATATTGGTGAGGCAAATATTATTCAGAAAGTTATTTCTGATGAAAATGTTATTGACATCAAAGAAGAAAATCAATCTTCTGAAGTAGATGTAGAGTTAGGTGATTGATTGTCTGTTTTTGATGGTTGCACTATGAGAGATGATATTGTTTCTCGACTACTTGGAGGAGATACCGATCTCGAAACAAATCGTTATCTAGATAGATTGGTAGAATTATCCAAAGTAGAGGAGGCTGAACATCAATTCTTGATTGATCCTTTCGATCGTTCAGTTGCTTTGGTTTTCCAGTTATTCCAAAATAGTGATTTAGACCCTTGGGATGTCGACTTATCGGTATTTTTAGAATTATTTACTGAGAGAATAAATAATTCAGAAAATATAGATTTACCAACCTGTGGACGTTTAGTACGTATGGCTTGGGCTATTCTCAGAGGTCAGGCAACTTCACTTATTGAGAGACAAGAAAGGTCTCTAATTGAAGAAGAAATTGAAGATACATGGGATTTTGAAGATTCATGGGAGAGTGAGTTCTCAGATGAAGACTATAATTTCTCAGTAGGAGTCCTTACAGGTGCTGCAGATGAAGTCCTTCCAAGTATGTTCGAAGGAAGAATACATCGTGAAGAAGGAAGGCCTGTGACTTTAGGAGAACTTCTAATGGGGCTTCAAGCAGCAGGAAGGCTTTCTGAGGAGCAAAGGATGAGGGAACAAATCGCTAAAGAACGTCGTGAAGCTAATGAAAAAGCAAGAGCTAGATTTGGAGGAAGTTTACATGTTGAAAATCTTGAAGATGATTTAGAAAGAACATGGAATGCATTACGTAGCCGAACAATTGCTAATAATGAATCAATGGATCTTAGGGAAATAGTGAATATTCTCACTCAGAATTCCGTCAAATCAGGAATTAGTCAAGAAGAGGCAGAATCAGAAGCACAAGTTACTGCATTAGTATCTTCATTGTTTCTCACACATAGGGGTTATGCAGAGGTTTCACAAGACAATGAGGGAAATATTTCTCTAAAGAATCTCCATCTAGATGACGATAATTTCTCTACTTTAACAAATAGAATCAATCCAAAGTCGGATATTCCAGGAGGATTATTGTTCAATGAATGAAGCGAATCTTTCGGTAATTCTCGAGGCGATAATGTTCACCTCAGGGCGTTCAATGTCTACCGATGAACTTTCACAAATAGTCGAAAAACCAATTGATGAGGTCGGATCATCTCTAGAGGAATTACGTTCCAGGATTAAGAGGAGACAAGATTCAGCATTACAATTAACTGAGGTTTCTGGACGTTGGATTTTCGAAGTACGCCCAAATCTTTCTCCTTTTCTACCCGAATCATTCCGTCCAGATACTCCTCAAAGACTCCTTCCTGCTGCTGCATTGATTGCTTACCATCAGCCAATGGCTCAATCCCAATTAGTTGAAATGTTAGGTCAAAGAGCCTATGATCATGTCAGAGATTTAGCCAATCTAGGTCTAATTGATAGGCGTAGAGACGGTCTAACAAGACGACTTACCACTACTAGAAGATTCGCTGAATATTTTGGTTGTCCAGAAGTTGATTATCGAGCTGTTCGTACTTGGTTTCGTTCCGAAGCAGCTAAGGCTGGATTAACAAGTGCTCAATTAGCAGCATCTCTGGCTCCCGATGAACAGATGTCAATTACAGAATTTACCGGAGATGACGAAGTAAATAATTCAGATGAATAATACTATCCATTTCTTATGGTATTTAGTGCGTTTTCGACAGCGGCCATCGTTATCCTTTCTCCACTTTCTTTGACCATACTGGCTACTAAATCGATTTCATCATCCATAGCCCCTGCTGAACTAATCATATTTTTCAGATGCAGTTTCATATGCCCTGCTTGTATACCTACAGTTGCTAAAGCTCTTAATGCACCTAAATTTTGTGCCATTCCTGCTGCTGCCATGACTTTTGCTAGATCATCTGCACTTTTTATTCCTAGAAGGGCAACATTTGTTTGAGCTCCAGGGTGAATTCTTACAGCACCTCCGACTAACCCAACCGCCATTGGGCATTCTATACTCCCTACTAGGTTCCCATCTCCATCTTTTTCCCAATGAGTCATTGAAGTATATTGTTTTTCATGTGCACAGTAGGAGTGCGCTCCTGATTCAATAGCTCTCCAATCTTGCCCACAAGCTATTGCAATTGGGGAAATAGCATTCATGATTCCTTTGTTATGTGTAGTCGCCCTGAAAGGGTCAGCAGCAGCAAAATGGTAAGCTTGTATGACTCCATCAATTACTTCAGAACCTTGTTCTGAATCTCCATTATCAGACATCTCTTCTGGGGTAAATATCGCACTAACTCTGGCCAGTCTATGAATTGCAAGATTACTGATTATCCTTAGAATGACCGTGCCGCCCGATAAAGCCTCAATCTTAGGTGCGATCGTTTCTGCCATAGTATTAACAGCATTTGCTCCCATTGCATCTCTACAGTCGACTAAAATATGTACAATGACCATTGGGCCAGACATAGTTTCGATAATTCTAACTTCTACATCTTTACAACCTCCTCCAAATTTCACTAAGATAGGATCAACATCATTACACAATTGTATTAACTCATCTTTAGCAGATAGGATAGATTTTTTTGAAGCCTCAGGATCTTTGCAATTTACGATTTGAATCTGACCAATCATTATTGGATCTGTATTATTGGACTTGAACCCTCCTTTCATCTGACATCTCTTAGCCATATTAGATGCGGCTGCTACTACGCTTGCTTCCTCTACTACAAAAGGAATCAAGTAATGTTCTCCATCAATTATGAAGTTTGTAGCTACTCCTATTGGTAATGAATATCTGCCTACAACATTCTCAATCATTCTATCTGCAGTATCTTCTGACAATTCCGAATCAGCCCAAGCATTTACTTGTTCAGATGTTAATCCTGCAAGTTGTGCTAACTTCTCTCTTCTTTCAGGCACTGATAGTTTGTAAAATCCTTTCAATCGGCTGTTATCTACTGGCATGTCTTCACCATTCTTTGCCAAGACATACTGTTTGTAATATCTTTGCTTTAAAATGCTTGAATGTGATGATTATCTATGTATGTAAAAATTATTGAATAACCTGATTATACTCTTTTCTACTCGAGTTCTCATTCTAAAAAAATTATTTTTTCATCATTTTTCTCTTAATTTATGCGTTAATTTAGCCATTAACGCATCGTTAACGCATTTCTAAAGCGTTAATAAAGCGTTAATAAAAATGCTAATAAATGTATTTTTTTCCATTTTAAAGACTTTTCAAATTTACAAACCCAAAAAAAGCGTTAATTTATACTTTTTAAAGCGTAATTAAGCGTGAATATTATGAACTACTATACTTACCGACACACATGTACAGAAGTGGAGTAGGCTCAATCGATTTACCCGCTTTGCGTGGTAATCCCTTCGATAACCGACCTATTGAATCGTCAAGAGCTCAGGATTTAGTTGGACGAAAAGAAATACTTCATAGATGGAGAGAACATATTCATTCAGGTTCTCCAAGAATGATTCTATTAGTAGGAGAACCAGGTTCTGGTAGAACTTCGATGATTAATGCAATTTCTTCACAGACTCCGAAAAAATTTATTGGTCAGTTTTTGTCCGAGGAGGGAGATCAGACGAAGGTAATGCTGCATGAAATATTGACTCACTTTGGCTCTTTTCAATCGATTACTACTATGAATCAATTATCTCAAAATTTAATATCTTTGTTCGATGAAGACAAAGGTCCCTTGCCAATCATAGCTTTAGATTATCCTCCACAAATAATTAATATTAATTCTTTCTTATCTAGAGTTTGTCCAGTTCTTTCCAGACTTAGGGCAATGGTAATTGTTAGTCTGTCTGAATCTCAATATTTGGAATTAGATGATGGAATAAGAAACCTTTTCGATGAACCGGATCGATTAGAAAACTTCTCTAAAATTGAGATTCAAGAGATGATAAATAATAGAATTAGGCTCAAATCTAAGGAGAGGTGGGTAATAAATTCGATGATACTTAATTCTATTTATGAGCGAACTGGAGGAAATCCAAGATCCGTCATAAGAATTTTGAAATGTTTAGTCGATGAAGAAAGGAATCTTGGCTATCAAGGAACCTTGGAAAGTCTAATGTCTTTACAAACTCAAAATAAATCTATGTCCGAAGATATAGATTATATTGGAAATAAAATTGTAGAAAGTAACAATTCAGAGGATGAAATTTCGTTTCCAGAAATTATTGAACCAAATCTAGAAAATGATGATTTTATTGATGAAGAACCGTCTGATTTGTGGGATTTTGAGGAAGAAGAATCTCCATTATCTGATCCTCATTCCATCGAAGAAAATAACCGAGATATTGCAGAAGAAAAGCTACAATGGTCAGAGAACTTTCCGGAAATCAATGATGATTTTATTGATTATGAAGAAATTATTCCTGAAGAAGATGAAAGAATCAACTTATTAACTTCTCGAGATTATAATGAAATCAAAACAGAGACCGAGTTGTTTATGTCTCCAGGCACAGAACCTCCTGAGAGTTTATTGGATTTTACCAATGATACAAAAAATAAGGGCTTGAAATTTCTTAGAAAGAGACTACAAAAAACAACCTCAGATATGAAAAATGAGACCATGCCTGAAGTTCCAATTACTTATGCCGATGAAAAACCTCCTCAGTCGACTTTAGAAAACTATGTTAATGAAGAAATTCCAGAGATTGAGAATGAAGATAAATCAGTCGAAACGATGTTAACAGAAGCAAGAATGGATCAAAATATACAATCTACTGACTATGAAGAAGTAATTTCTATTGAAGGGGCAGAATGGTCAGTTGAACCATCATTCCATTCTACTATACCAGAGACGATATCAAAACCCCCTGCTCAGAATGATTCTCTAACAAATTTTGAAGAAGGTTATATTGAACAACCTATTTCNAAGGAAATAGAAATTGAAGAACCTGTTTTTGAAGATTTAGCTCCAATAGAATTGGTAGACTCAATTCCAATATATCAAGATCAAAGTAATGAAAATGTGACTAATAATTACATAATTAAATCAAAATTTTCTCCATCCTGGGAGGAAGATCAAGAATTAGATGTCAATAGATTTTATTCGCTCTCTGATGCCGAAAGAATGATTTTAGAAGCTGCATCAATTAGAGAAATTTCTCCATCGGATGATGAATTACAGGCCAGGCTAGAGGTTGGTCGACCTCGCCTATCTCAATTATACAACAGCCTTCATAAATCGGGTATGTTGTCGGTTAGAAAACAAGGAAGAACTCGCTTGTTTAAATTAAGTGTAGCAGCTTCGAAAGAATTTTGAGGAATGATGATGTCAGATAATGGGAATATAGTTTCTAAAGAAAAGGTGGAGAANTACCTTAATTTAACTACACAAGCAAGAAAAAAAGCCACCTCTATTACGAAAAATAGTGAAGATGAGAAAAAACTCCAAACAATGCTCAGGATGTGTGATGACTATCAAAAAGATGCTCTCTACTTCATGAATAATGGAGACTTAGTCCGTGCATTTGGCGCCATTAATTATGCTCATGCATGGATTGATGCTGCTGTAAGAATTGGTTTATTAGACGGCCATGGAGATGATAGATTATTCACTTTACCTTAATTCTGTATTAGTCTCAATACATTTTTTGAAGTAACCTCAATATAAGATCCTCCGGTATTAATTAGCCTTTCTTTTAATCTTCTATCAACTGTTAATACTGGCCATCCGTTTTCTCTAGATAATTCTAATAGCATTTGGTCAGTATGTCTTAATCCTGTAGGTGAATCAATTAATTCCGATTTTTTTTCCAATAGACTCAATAATAGTCCTTTTCTTTGTTTTGATAATGATTCTAATTCTTGTTTGACTTTTCCTAATAATAGATATCTAGGTTTTCCAATTATCTTACTCATCGCAATATCTATGTTTAAATCAGCATCAATTAATGCAGCCCATCCACAAGCGTCTATTAGGACGCATTGCAAGTTGGTTCACCCCACAATTGTTCCATGGCCTATCAGACGCCATCTGGAACCAACTCTTCTTGATAGTGTAATTCTACTACCTACCTTAGCACAAATCGGTAGACGAAGGGCGATTTTCGAAATTTTACCCTTTTTTGTTACAGTTCCAACTGAAGTAGCTGTAGCAGAATTAATCATTAACATTTCATTCATCGATAAGGGTCGAACTGGATCTGATTCTCCTTCTGCTCCTGCAACCATCTTTTCTAATAGTTCTAAATTTAGTTCTAGAGTCTCCCAAATAGGAGGTAGTTCTCCTTGTTTTGCCATCACTTGTCCCGATAATTCATCTGCCTTAGTTGTAACAGGGTCTAATGGTGTAGCAATACCACATAATCCGCCAGCATGAGCAGTTTCTAGATTCAATCCTCCACCCTTAATACTCTCGATATTTGTCTCTAAAGGCTCCCATCGGATTTTATTTCCAGCTTTGATTCTTCTTCCTGGTGCGATAGTGATTTTGTCACCTACTGAAAAAGATCCTTCAACTATACTTCCACCAATTATTCCTCCGGAAAGATCTTTTGGACGAGCACCAGGTCTATTCGTATCAAAAGATCTGGCAACATACATTAATCCAGTATCTTCTTTCGTTCTATCGGGAGTGGGAATTGTGTGTTCAATAGCCTGAATCAAAACATCAAGATTAACGTCGTGATGAGCAGAAATAGGTATTACTGGTGCCTTTTCTGCTAGAGTTCCCTTCACAAATTGTTTAATCTCATTGAACGATTCTATAGCCCTTTCTTCTGTCACTAGATCAATTTTATTCTGTACAATTACAATATTATTAATTCCAGCTATTTCTAAAGCTGCTAGATGCTCTCTTGTTTGTGGTTGAGGGCATTTTTCTGTTGCAGAGATTAGTAATAAGGCTCCATCCATAATAGATGCACCTGAAATCATTACTGCCATTAGAGTTTCATGACCTGGAGCGTCGACAAAGGAAACAACTCTCAGTAATTCTTTTTCAGAATCTTTCTTTCCATCTGGATGTTTTCCCTTAGCATAATAGTTTCCATCTTTAGTACAATAGAATGTGGTATCAGCATATCCAAGTTTGATACTAATTCCTCTTTTTCTTTCTTCAGAATGAGTATCTGTCCAAGTTCCTGAAAGTGCTTTAGTCAAAGTAGTTTTACCATGATCGACATGTCCGACCATACCTATATTCACCTCTGGCTGTCTTTTAGTTTCAGCCAGAAGCATCATCCCCTACGATTCACTCCTCTTCATCGCCAAGGATAGAACCTAGAGATTTCTTACCATATTCTAGAACCTTAAGATTTAGTTGTCGAGTATCAGTGCTAATTGTATTTCCTCTTAGATTTCTACGTCGACGCAATCCATCATATTTGTAACGATAAATTTTAGAATTTTTCTTAACATAACGCTTACCTTTGTAACCTGTCCCTGCTGTAATAAGAACTGATTTAACGTTACCACCTTCGAGTTCGGAACGCATAGGTCGGCCTGTTTTATCTGACCCTCCAGTGATTTGAAGCTTGTATCCATTCAATGTTTGTTCTCCATCTCCTACAAACATTCCTTCTACTGAATCACCAATCTTTTTACCTAAGAAGTGATTGAAATTTGATCCTGTAATCTCTACTGAGAATGAACGACCTTTTGCACTCGGCCTAGTATCATTGATTACAGCCTTGAAAGATTGCTCACCTGCCATTTTACTCACCTTAGACGACTTGCCGACATACGACCCCTATAAGAGCGGTTCGGAAGACGATTTCAAACTGAATAATCATCTTTGTAATTCTTTCTCGATTCTATTTGCTAAATTTGCGGGTGCTACATTGTTCATAGTTATATATTGAGTTCTACCTCTCCCAACATTTGATTTTCCACTCCTAGTTTCAATCAATCCTTGACTTTCTAAAAATTTCAGGTGTTTCCAAAATGTAGTATAGCTTCTAGTCTTAACTTCATATTCCTCACAAACAATTTTGTAAAGTTTTTCTGCATCTCCTGTATTTATCTCTGCTTCTTTCTTCAATCTTCTACAGAGTCCAAGCATGATTAACTTCTGATCTTTTGTGAGTCCATCTACTTGACTAGGTTCTATTGCTGCAACTCTGGCAGAACTTTGTTCAATATCCTCAATAAGAACTTCTCCTCTTCCAGAAGATTCAGCTCTTCTAATAGATGAATCAAGTAATTCAATTGCTAATCTAGCATCTCCCGATTCAGCAGCCATAACTCCTATTTTTTCCAGAACTTCCTCACTTACAGAGCCATTTCTACAAGCTATATCTGCTCTTTGTCTAGCAATATCAGTCAATCCTTTTTTATCATAAGGACTCATTTTTAGAATATTACTCGCCCCCAATCTGGAGATTATTGCGGGCTCGAATAGCTTCAATAGCATGGGGTCTTGACTAACTAGAATTAATGATAGAGATCCTTGCTTTTCTTGTCCCTCATCAATTCTGAGAAGCTTGTATATCAAATCAGAATTATCTCTTCTTATTAGCAAATCGACCTCATCAAGAATCAAAAGTAGATGACAGTTATGTGAGATTAGATTTCTCCGAATTGATTGTATCATTTCTCCTGAGCTAAGTCCTCTCTCAGGGTGTCCCGAATCCAATGTTAATGCGATTCGTTGCAATACCTGTGATGTTGAGGGATGATTTCTACAATTTACATGTGCTAGAGTTACTTTCCTTTTTCCTTCTAAATGATTTAACAGATCATGTCCAAAGCGTCTCGTTAGGACTGTTTTTCCTGAGCCAACAGGGCCTGTAATTACTGCTCGACAACTTGAATTATGATTTTCTACATGAGTGAACAAACTAGCTAATTCTGTCAGTTCACTATCTCTTCCAACTAATTGTTCAGGTGTCCAGTCAAATGAAAAAGGCTCTCTATTAACCAAGACTTTGCCTGCGCCTATGCGGTCGAGGTATCCTGACATCAGTACGTTCTTTATTCGGTCGTTCTTAGACCTATCCTGAATCTTTATCAGTTTGGTAAATATTTGATAATGATTTATGGGATTTCATCAAATTGATATCCATTTTCCCAATTTTTCTCACCTAGAGAGACTTCTAGTTCGAAAGGAGTGATAAGTGGTTTAGCATACTTAACTGCATCATCAATCGCAATTCTCGGACAAGCGGTATTAACAAAGGCATCTACAGGGTAGAAATCAATCAAATCAGGGCCTACATGGTCCATAGCGAGTAAATATCCTTTTTTCCCATGTTTTTTAAGCAAATTTTTCATTCTGATTGCCAAGTTTCTTCTCATTTGACCAGGTTTTTCACCAATTAAGATACCAAAACTCTTTGCATTGTCTACTGCAAAAATAAGGCCCATTCTCTGTCTTAGGAGTCTTTCAATTCTACTGAATGACATCTCACTTGCATCTCCAGTATATGGATCAAGTAATGCTAAAGGTTTCCCGGTATGCATTACTAAACCTATAGGATGAAAGTCTCCGGAGCCTAAAAATAAGTAATGCCCAATTGAAGGATCATCTCCTGAGTAATTACAACCCAGTACTTGCCCAGGAAATGTCAACCTAGCCCCGCCAACCGGAATCTCAACTTCAAAACCAGCATTTTCAAATCTTTTTTTGTAATCAAATAATAAGTGCAAATGTTGAATTGAACCAACTAACCCTAATTTAGTTCCAGTAAGAGGTGCAACTCTTCCGACCGCGTCGACAAATCTTTCCACCGCTTCCTCATTAGTAAGGTCAATTTCTTCACCAACATTTGCTAGCCTTTCTTCTGCAATTGCCTTATGCTGCATTAGAATAGGAATTACTGGATCTATTTTTGGATCCCCTTCGTATGTTACAGGAATAAAATGTGTCGGCATTCCGGAATCTATATTCATTTGAGAATGACCCATATGGGCAACTAATTCAACCCCCATCATTTTCATTTTATCATGCACTAGGTCACAGGCACCATAGCAAGGATCAGCTGCTAAAACTACTTTTGCAGCTGACTCATCTTCTATTGCATCCATCATTTCCAATGCCTGCATCTTCAATCCTTCTGGAACTTGTAATGCAACTAAACGATGATCATTTTCCTTGATCCGTTCGACCAAGTCATCTAGTTCGAAATCATGCTTCTCTAAATCCAATTTCTCACCTCATTATTTTACAATCTCTACCTTTCCATCAATAATATCAATCCTTGCTAGAGATCTTACAGGCCATTCGGGTCTTTCATTATTCAGTCTTTCTCGACCATCGCCTTTTTCTATAGCTATCACTATATCTTGGAGAATTACTCCCATATTTTCTAGAGTTTCTAGGAGAGGCTCCAATGTACCACCAGTTGAAATCACATCGTCTACTATTAGAATTCTTTCTCCTGGTTTTATGTCATTGATATAAACCGTAGATTGTGAATATCCAGTAGATACATCAACTCTTGTTTCACCTTCCATGCCATAAGAGCGTTTACGAATAACAACAGTAGGCTTTCCCGTCGCATCACCAACAGCTGCTAGAAGTGGTAGACCCATTGCTTCTACAGTCACAATTAAATCAATATTCGTCCAATCTACACTTTCAACGATTAAGTCTCTAGTTGCTCTTAGTACTTCAGCATCCATTCTTGGAATCCCATCCGAAATTGGGTGAATGAAATAAGGATACTCTCCTTTCCAAATTATTGGTGAACCACGTAGTGATTCATGCAAGATTGTCAGAGGATCTTTGGGCATCATGCCCCCACACTCAGACTAGTCCTTTCAAATGCTCGGAACCTTCAGCAACCTTTATTGTACAAGGTGTAGGAAATTTACAGTTTGCCTTACGCAATGCATCTCTTGCAACAACGTAGTGTTCCGGATCAGTTACAATTGAAATTACTGTTTGACCTCTCTGAACTCGTGCGGCGGTACCTACATTTTTACCAAATGCCTGCCTCATTCCTTGAGATACACGGTCGGCTCCAGCACCTGTAGCTTGTTTATTTTCACGAAGAATTTGGTGTGGATAAGTATGCATTCTCAGAGCATAGTTATCGCCAGCAGCGCCTCTGATTCTTGCATTTGCAACTTGACGAGCTGCTTCTAATGCCTTATCTTGTATTTGGCAAGAATTATCTGCTAATAATACAACTTTTACAGGAAAACCTCCTGCTTCTGCTTTCTTTCTATTGCCCATGAAATAACGTAGAATTCGATTATTTGGTACACCTCCAGTGTACTGACGTCTAGTAAATGCCTGACCTTTAAGTCGACGATACATGGATGCGGGCTTACGTGCCATTTGAACAACCTCGACTTCGGCCGACTGGCCTACCGTATTTAATGATAAGTGAGCAACAGAAATTATGTGGGTGTCACTGTTAAATCAAGAAGTCTTTAATCTCGCGCTCTCAATTTGAACAATTCTTACTCCCATTAGAATCATTATAAAACCAATAATTATTGTAAATCCTAAATTTTCTTCCAATAACCACCATCCTCCGAGGATTCCAAATAAAGGAACTAGGAAGATGTAGGAAGAGGCGGCAGTAGCGCCTAGTTTTTCGATTCCAATTGTAAACCAGTAGTACGCTAGAACTGTTGAAAATGCACCTAAATATATAATCGCTAACCAACCTTCTCTTGTTGGAAGTATTAGTCCATCAGTCCAAACATCATATATTACAAAGGGGGTCATCATTATCGTTCCAATTAATGAATACCAAACTACAATTTCTAAAGAATTATAGTTATTAATCCCATCTCTTCCATCCATTAGTCTTTTTGTCATATTAGTAGTAGCAGCCCAAGATAATGAGGCGCATAAAATTAAGAAGTCACCTAAAATTCTATCCTCGAAATCAATCTGCGTGTTCGGACTCCATCCTGTAACAATTCCAACACCAATAAATCCACAGAATAAACCTAAAAACATCTTCTTAGAAATTGGTTGTCCGAGTAATGGAGCGGCTAATATTACAGTAAAAATTGGGTTGAATGTTATGATTAGAGATGCATCCCCTGCAGCGGTATAGTACATACCATGCATAAAGAAGAATTGATAGCATAAGACTCCTGTAAATCCTATAATTATTAAACTTCTAAAAGTACTTCTTTTATCTGGCAGCCATCTTACTTTGTTACCTTTAATTTTAAGAATTAGAAACCATATATAGAATATTATCATTGTTAAGATATATCTGAGCCAGGCCCCTGTCATAGGAGGTATTTCCAATGATAGAATTCTACCGATTGCCCAAGATAGTCCCCAAATTATTGCCACTAGAAGCATTAGGAAATGTGTTTTAATGTGACTGACTTTTCTCATAAAAAACACTCTCCTACGCTGTCGGAGAAGTCCTACTAATTTATTTGTAGTGCTGTAGATATATGATATATTTCTTGAGATTACAGGCGATTTGCTTATGCACCCTCCGCTTCGTGGTCAACCCACGCTCAGCGTGAGTATTGGAGGAATAGATATGGCTAAGAGGTCGATGTTGGATCAATTTGCAGAAATTAAAGCCCAACATCCTGATACTGTTTTATTTTTTAGAATGGGCGATTTTTATGAAATGTTTCATGAAGACGCGGTTTTAGCCTCAGAAGTACTTGGAATTACTCTGACAAGTCGTGACAAGAATTCTGAAAACCCTGTACCAATGGCTGGTGTTCCTTGGCACTCTGTTGAGTCTTACCTTCAATCTATGTTACGTGCTGGGTACAAAGTTACTATGTGTGAACAAGAAGAAGAACTGCGTCCAGGATCTAAGATTCTTGAAAGAGTAGTTACTAGAGTCTATACTCCTGGATCCTTGTATGAAGAGAATTTAATTGGAGAGGACGGTTCAAGCGTTTTAGCGTCATTATCATTTAAAGATGATACTATTGGAATGGCAATCTTAGATTCATCTACTGGACGTTCATGGATTCAAGAACAATCAGGAGCTGGTCGTTGGGAGAGAATTAAAGATGAGATTCAAAGATGGTCTCCGAGTGAATTAGTTGTTTCAAAGAAGGATTCTTCTTCTGACTCTATCTTATCACTTATCTCGAATCTAGATAATGTAATCCTGAGTGTACATGATGCAAACCCAAAACAAATGTTACAATCACTCCGTGAACATTTGAAAGTTTCAGATCTTGGAAGTGTTGACTTAGATTCAAAACCTTTAGCATTACAGGCTTGTGGTCTGGCAGCAAGATATATAGCAAATTTACATTTGATTGATACAGTCCCTCTTCGTGAACTTCATTTTGATGCTGATGATGGACATTTAGTTCTAGATCAAACCACACTGAGAAACTTAGAACTTACTCATACACTAATCGGTGAAAAACAAGGCTCACTCTTACAATCTATTGATTCCACAAGGACTTGGATGGGTAGAAGATTACTGAGAGAATGGATTATGAGGCCATTAACAGATAAGGAAAAAATTGGGTTAAGGCACTCTGCCGTAAGCAGTTTGTTCAAAGCTCCCAGAAGACTTGATTCGATTCGCGAATCACTTAGATCTATGAGAGATCTAGAACGTCTTTCAACCCGTTTGGCCTATGGCCGAGCGAATGCAAGAGACTTAGTTGCAATTTCAGAGTGTCTCAGCAGAATGAAAAATATTCAGTCTCTCCTCAGTGAAGGTAATTCAGAATTATTACATCAAGCATCAATTGGATTAGATAATTTATCTGAGATTAATAATTTAATATCCGAAAAGATTGTAGATGAGCCACCAGCGACTATCAGAGATGGAGGAATATTTAGATTTGGAGTTGATGAAAAATTAGATGACCTTCGTCAAAAGGCAGGTGAAGGGAATGATTGGTTAAAGAATTTTGAATCACAAGAGAGGGAGAAGTTAGATATTCCCAATTTAAAAATCAAGCACAATAGGCAATTTGGCTTTTTCATTGAGATAACTAAGTCTCACGTAGATAAAGTTCCTGAACATTACCGTCGCCGTCAAACAATGACTAATGCAGAGAGATATACTACTGATGATATATCATCCTGGGAAGAAATAATCTTGACCGCAGATGATCGAGCAAAAGCTCTTGAAAGAGAGTTATTCGTCGAATTACGAAATTTTGTTTCAAAGTATTCCTCGGAGCTTGCTACAATTGCTAGAAAAATTGCAATTACAGATGTAATTTGTTCATTTGCAATCCATGCAAGAAAAAATTCTTGGTGTAAACCAGAAATTATTGTAGGAAATAAGATAGAGATTACTTCTGGAAGACATCCAGTGCTAGAATCTGACGGTAGATTTGTTCCAAATGATGTTAAGATAGATGATAAAAGTAGTTTTTTATTATTGACTGGCCCAAATATGGGGGGTAAGTCAACATATCTTCGTCAGACTGCATTAATATCAATTTTAGCTCAGTCCGGTTCTTTTGTTCCAGCGGAAAAGGCAAAAATTGGTATTATTGACAGAGTTTTCACAAGAGTTGGAGCACATGACGATTTACGTCGTGGGCGCTCAACTTTTATGATGGAGATGATAGAAGTATCTCATATCCTTAGGCGCGCAACAGAAAAAAGTCTCATTCTTCTCGATGAAATTGGTAGAGGTACCTCAACATTTGATGGTCTAGCAATTGCATGGTCTGTAACAGAAGATATCTGTCAAAGATTGGGTGCAAGGACATTATTTGCTACCCATTATCATCAATTAATAGGCTTGGAAAATGAGTTTGAAAATTTAAAAAATATTCATGTTCAGGTTGCAGATGTCAATGGCGAAATAAGATTTTTACATACGATTTCTGAAGGCTCATGTGATCAATCCTATGGGGTCCAAGTTGCCGCATTAGCAGGTCTACCTATTTCTGTTGTTGAAAGAGCTAGAGATTTATTGATTTTTCTTGAAAGTCAGGCTCAGGGCGCTAAAGCGGGTTCAAAAAAATCTCCCGACTCCAGGCCTGATGGCCAATCAAGTATTTACGGATGGATGCTAAATTCTACAACTCAAGAGATTGATGATAAAGAGATTATAGAATCTGATCTACCAATTGTTAAAGAAGAGATAATTATTGACCCTATGCTCAAAGAAATAGCTGAAAGATTGAGATTAATAGATCCAGATAATCTCAGCCCCAGAGAATCTCAAGAAGTTCTTTATGCGATGATTGATTCTCTTAAGAAATCTCAATATTATGACCTAATGGAGTAATCAAATGTCCACCTCCAATCGTATTCCAATTCAACAACTTGATGAATTGACTATTGATCAGATTGCAGCTGGAGAGGTTGTTGAAAGACCAGCACAGGTTGTTAAAGAATTAGTTGAAAATTCCATTGATTCAGGTTGTAAAAAGATAAGGGTTGAGATTGAAAATGGTGGTTTTTCTAGAATATCGGTAATTGATGATGGTCATGGAATTCCTAAAGAAGAACTTAAATTAGCCATCAAAAGACATGCGACCAGTAAAATTTCTTCCTCTGAAGATTTAAGGACAATTGTAACAAAGGGATTCCGTGGTGAAGCATTAGCCTCAATTGCCGCAGTTAGTGAAATGACCCTGTCAAGTAAAGTTAGGGGCTCTGAAGGTTTTTCAATTTCTGTTGACAATGGGACTATCGGTGAAATCAAAGTAATAGGAATTCCTCCTGGAACAAAAGTTGATGTTAATAATTTATTTCAGAAGATACCTGCACGTTTGTCTTTCCAAAGAAGGTCTTCAACTGAAAATGCTGCAATAGTAGATATAGCAATTTCATTGGCATTGAGCGAACCGGAAGTGGGGATATTTGTTGTAATAGATGGACGTAACGTATTAGACTGTCCGCCTTGTGATGGAATGGAAGATAGATTACATGATTTATTTGGTACTACTTCTTCTAAATTAATACCTCTTGAATCTTCAGAATCCGATAAAGACGCTCCAGGTAAAGAAAATTGGAACGGTTGGATATCTCCGCCAGGAATTTCCCGCTCTCGTTCTGATGATATCCATATACTGGTGAATGGTAGGCCAGTAAACCCAGGTCCATTTTTACAATCAATTAGAAGAGGATATCATACTAGATTGATGGTGGGGAGACATCCGATAGGAGTTTTGTCTTTGGAACTTCCTACAAAAGAGGTAGATGTAAATGTACATCCAACAAAGAGGGAAGTAAGATTACAAAATTCATGGAGAGTTTTAGAGAGATTAGAGAGGAGCATAAAATATACATTAAGTAAAATTTCAACTCAGCCAGAATTTAATGACCTAACAATTTTAGAAGGAATTAATTTTGAAGAAAAAATTATCGAAAATGATTCAGAAGAATTCATGCCATCTTGGGCACAAGTTAATAAAAAAGAAAAAATACAAACTCACTTTAGTAGTGTAAGGACATCAATTGAAAAAACTAAGGTTCCAACGCGTAAGATTTTTCCTAATGATTTAGAGCAACAGATTTTACCCGGATTAGACTCTAATCCTATTTCTCAGTCTTTATCATCTGAAGAAAGAGGATTGCATCGTTTTTCTATGAATGGAGTATCTGTTTCTCCAGTTGACGAACCTTACTCAGATGCCGTAATTATACCTGATTTACCTGTAATGAATGTCCTTTCTCAATTCTCTGATTCATATATTTTAGCAGAAGGTGATGGTGAATTATACATAGTCGATCAACATGCATTACATGAAAGAATAAGGTATGAAAGATTGCGCTCATCTATGGTTAACTGGGAACCTCAAAAATTAATCAATCCGATTGTTATTTCTTTAGGTGCAAGAGAGCTGTCAGCTGCACATTCTAATTCTGACAGATTACTTGAGTTAGGGATTAGTATCTCTATATCTGATGGAAAAATGATTGTAGAATCCGTTCCCGATGTTTTAATTGGAGATTCTGGACTAAATGATTTTATACATGATATTTTGATTGATATTTCTTCTCAACCAGAATCCAGAGGGATTGATACAGTAGAGAAATTACGTGATAAGGTAGCATTCATGAAGTCTTGTCGGGGGTCAGTCAAAGCAAATCAAGAATTAAATTTAGCTGAAATGAGACGATTATTACTTGACATGAGAACGGTCCCAAATCCATGGGCATGCGTTCATGGAAGGCCTACCATCTTGAAATTATCACAGAATCATCTTGACAAACATTTTGGTAGACACGGATAAATCATCATAGCCTTTTTATCATATCCATAAATTCAGGATGTGTTACCTTAATAATTTCAATATCATCTATTTCTGCTCCACAGGAGGTTCCTAGTATTACTGCAGTCATGGCCAATCTATGGTCCATATGTGTTTTTATAGGTTTTTTAGGCTTTTTTGGAATATTATTTCCAATCAAAATTATTCCATCTTTTGTTGATTCACAATTCATAGAAAAGGCATTTAATAGTTCACATGTTTTGATTATTCTATCAGATTCCTTACCTTTACTATGTGCTGCGCCAACTATTTCTCCTCCAGCTGAAATAGCCATTAATGCTGCTGCGGGGGTAATTATATCACTTGCATTTACTAGATTCAATATTCCCTGTTCAGGCCTTTCATATCCCTTAGAAGGTTTTTTTTCTAGTTTTTCAAGTGTCGATACTAGTAGATTGTTTGGATCGTCTGTATCTACTTTTACTTGTAAATTTGGATGTAACCTATCCAATAAAATAGCCATCGGATACAGGCTTATTTCACATGGAATTTTCACACTACCTGGAGACTTTACATTCCAATTGATCAACTCAATAGAATTATTTCTCAATTCTCCTTTAAAACCCCATTTTTTGGCTAGATTAATTGTTAGTTGTAAATATCCTTTGCTAACTTCTTCCCCTAGTAATTTTACATTCATTCTTTCTCCAAATTCAGAAGAAGATAGTATTAGGGCAGTTATTGGTTGACTCGTTTTTGAAACATCTACTTCTAATTTTTTTTGAACTTTTAGCGGACCTTTAATTATACAAGGAAAACTATTTCCTGAGACTTCACACCCCATTTCTCTTAGAACTTCAGCCAATTCAATATTACTTCTTTTTCTTAGTGAGGAGTCTCCGTCTATTGTTATTTCAGAGTCAAAAGTTGCTGCTAAAACGCTCATNATTTTTGCAACTGTGCCAGAATTGCCGCAATCAATATTTACTTTTGGGGCTGTTAAACCATCTTTCGGAGGCTTAACTAACCAATTTCCATCATTCATAATTATTTCAACTCCCATTAATTGTAAACAATTACTCATCGAGATTATATCTTCGCCTGGAGCTCCATCAAAAATAATCTCAGTTTCATTTTTTGATTTAGAAGCAAGCATCAATTCTCTAATCATATGACTTTTTGAAGGAGGTAATTTATACTCAAAAACTCCCATGGGAGTCATAGCTTCAATCAGTTCCACATTCTTCGATAGTTGGGTAGTTGTTGAATACTTTTGTCATGACTCCACATTTCTTATTGTTTCTCCAAAGTCACTAATTTCATCCCAAGACCTGGCTCTTTCTTCAATTTGATTGATTTTCATTTCTTCTTTAATACTGCCGCCTCTTAATTTTACCAAATTATTTCTACTGAGTAATCTTGGACTTAAACCAGGTAGTATTACTCCAATGGCGCGTGGTACTCTTCCGGGATAAACGTCATTTACATGTGATGCAATATTTGTGGTACAATTGTTGAAAATGCTGTTATAGAATTCTGGTTTCTCATGTAATCCATTGGTCCTTCTTAGATAAGATTCCAACATCCTACATTGATTTCCTTCACCTAAGATTACTGCTTCAAAAAGATGTGTTTCTGATTTCCTGCACCTACTTCTAACACCGATTACATCTTCTTCAGTAGCCCAGACATACATTATTTCAAATTCTCTTAAAAGACCTTTTATAGGGCTAAATTTTTCTCCCGGTTCTCTTCGTACTTCTATTGAGCATGATATTCTTTCTCCATTTTCAAATTCGAAACTCAGCAAAGTATGTGCGACCGGTCTTCTAGTAGGATAGAAATATTCCAATACTAACCAAATTTTAGTACATTCAGAAATCTTAAACCTTTTTTCAATCCAACGTTCATCATAGTCTCTGGTAGTCCTCCAATTAAAATCTCTTACATTTTTTAGTAAAACATCATCTCCATCAATTTCTGCATAAGCCGTAAATTTATTTTCGTTTACCCAAGAAAGATCATTAGATGGAGTCAGATGTCTAATTCTAGACCAAATCCAAAAAGTCAGAATAATTACTGTAATCAGCAGAGATAATACCGCTGCTGTCAGGTAATTCATAGCCCTGCTGGGTATGATGTTAACAAGAAACCTCCTATCCTCTAATAATGGCGCGGCAGGGGAGATTCGAACTCCCGAGGTGAAACACCACTGGATTAGCAATCCAGCGCAATGGCCAGGCTATGCGACTGCCGCAGTGTCCTTCCGAGTTTTGATTATGGCTTAAGCGGAACGGTCTATCTCATTCTTCTTCATTCAATGTTCCATCATCAATATTTTCTTCAATAAGTTCACTAGGTAGACGGGCTACGAATATAATCTCATCATCATAACCTGTTTTTTCTCTATTCCTTAATTCCATTATACGAGTTCCTTTAGCTACTTTACCCATTGTTTCTTTTGTTTGATTAGCAGCCAATCTAATCATCATTCCAGATTTGGTGAGCATGAATAATTGGTCTGATAAGTCAGGAATCTGTCTTACACTGATAATCTCATCATCTTCATTTAAAGACATAGTTCTAACACCTTTTGTCCCCCTATTGGTTTTTCTATAACCATCTCTTTCAAAGACCTCATCTCCATTTTCATCAACAATCTTTTGATGATTTTCATCATATTGGTTAATCATTTGACCTGACCCTAATCTTGTTCTCTTCGCCATCCCAAACTTAGAAATTGTTAGTACATTGTTTTCAAAATTATCTGACACTATCATCCCAATTACTCTGTCATCTTTACTTAATTTCATCCCACTAACGCCTTGGCTTACTCTGCCTTGAACTCTAACAGTGTGTGTTGAGATTATTTCGCCAGTATTCGGATCTTCTCTAGTTTTTATTTCTGAAGGCATAAATCTGCAAGCATATCCATTGGCAGATACCAACACTACGTGATCACTATCTTTCGAAGCACGTACTGAGATAAGGCTGTCATTATCTCCATGAGCGAATTTTATCGCATATTTTCCATTTTTATTTATCTTAACATACTCTGAAAGATTGCTACGTTTTATTCTTCCATTCTTAGTAGCAAAAATCAGATAATTACCCTCTGGCCCTTCCAGCAAATCTTTCGAAATGGGTAGTAATGAAATTATATTCTCATCCTCTCTTAAACTACCCAGGACATTCCTAATATGTCCTCCTCTTGAAAGTCTACTTCCTTGAGGTGTTTCCCAAGCTTTTAATCCATAAACTCTGCCCTGATCAGTGAATATTAGTAACCTATCTTTACTAAAACATGTGACGATTAACTGAGGAGTATCCTCATCCTTAGTTGTAACACCTCTCAGGCCTTTTCCTCCTCTATTCTGTACTCTAAAACTCTCTACTGGTAAATGTCTGATATAATTGTCCTCTGATAATGTGATTGCAATTGCCCTTTCTTCGATTAAATCCTCTCTATCCATTGAAAGTGGCATAGGATCAATGAATGAACGTCTTTCATCTCCATGTTTTTCTACCATTTCCTCTAATTCTTCCAGTAAAATTGTTAATCTTCTCAACCTTGAATCAATAATTTCTCTTAAATCTGTAATTTTTAATTGTAATTCTTCAAATTCATTCTTTACTTTATTGACATCTAATTTACTGAGTTGATACAATCTTCTTTCTGCAATTGCTTTAGCCTGAGCTGCTGTGAAATTAAATGATTTAATATTTTTAATAATATTTTCATCACCTTTCAAAACAAGTTCAAATTGTTCCCTACTATCGCTCGCTTTTCCAACAGCGATTATATCGTCAATTCTTTCTTGTGCTTTAACTAAACCTTCTAAGATATGAGCTCTAGATTCGGCCTTTTCCAAGTCAAACTTTGCTCTTCTTTCTATTACTGACTCTCTGTGTTCTACGTGGGTGTGTAGCATTACTGGTAGTGTTAATAAAACTGGCCTGCCGTCTAAAATCCCCATCATATTTGCAGAATATGATTCTTGTAAACGACTTGATTTGAATAATTGATTTAGTACTGCGTGTGGGTCAGCATTATTTTTCACTTCGATTAAAACTCTGATTCCTTCTTTGGAAGATTCATCTCTAATATCCCTTATTCCGATTACTGTGCCTTTAGTAACTAATTCTGCAATATGTACGAGCATATCTGCTTTCTTTACCTGATATGGTATTTCATGAATAATAATTCTCTTTCCTTTAGAATCATCCAAAACCTCACACTTAGACCTTACATGGAATCTTCCCTTACCAGTTTTATACATATCATAAATACCATCAATTCCGTGTATTCCTGCACCTGTAGGGAAGTCAGGGCCTTTCACATGTGCCATATATTCATCAATTGAAATATTTGGAACCTCTAATTTCTCCACTCCTTGTTCAATGATTTGATTAACATGGTGATTGATCGCACCTGCCACTTCAGTTAGATTATGGGGTGGAATCCGTGTAGCCATTCCAACTGCAATCCCATCACTTCCATTTAGTAGTAAATTTGGTAATCTTGATGGAAGAACTGCAGGTTCATATTCTGAATCATCGAAGTTTGGTTCGAAATCTACAGTCTTCTTTTCAATATCTTCTAACATATGTTTCGAAATCCGGTCTAACCTACTTTCAGTATAACGCATAGCAGCAGGCGGATCTCCATCAATGGACCCAAAATTTCCTTGCCCATCAACTAATGGATATCTAAGTGAAAAGTCTTGAGCCATTCTAACCATGGTGTCATAAATTGATTGATCTCCATGTGGATGATATTTACCCATTACTTCTCCAACAGATCTTGCGGACTTACTGAATTTTTTATCTGACGTATGGCCGCCTTCGTACATGCCATATAATACTCTTCTGTGCACTGGTTTTAGTCCATCTCTAGCATCTGGTAATGCTCTACCAATTATTACTGACATTGCATAATTAATGTACGAAGTTTTCATCTCTTTATCCAATGGGTGGTTAAGGATGTTTTCATTATTTTTGGTATTAATTTTTTCATCTTCAGATGTCAAGATTTGTCACCTCCTTTGCATGCTTTTCAATAAATGCTCTTCTATCTGGAACATCTTCTCCCATCAATATCTCAAACATTCTATCAGATTCTTCTGCATCTTGAATAGTAACTTTCAACATTGTTCTAGTTTCAGGATTCATTGTAGTTTCCCATAATTGTTCAGGATTCATCTCACCCAGACCTTTGTATCTTTGCACTCCAATCTTAGCATTCGGATTATCTCCTCTGAGTTGTTCTATGATTTCATCTCTTTCTTCATCTGAATATGCGTATTTACTTATTCTTCCTTTAGTAAGTTGGTACAGAGGTGGCTGAGCAATATAGACATGCCCTTCTGAAATAGCAGGACGCATAAAACGCCATAAAAATGTTAACATCAGAGTTCGAATGTGGGCTCCATCTATGTCCGCATCAGTCATAATAATTATTTTAGAATATCTCAATTTAGTAGAATCAAATTCACCTTCTTCTGGAGAACCTTCTTCTGAAGGATTTCCTACTCCTGCACCAAGAGCCCTAATCATAGTTTGAATCTCATTATTTTGGAATACCTTAACTAAATTTCTACGTTGTCTTTCAACATTTAGAATTTTACCTCTCAGGGGTAGAATCGCTTGGATTCTTCTATCTCTACCAGTTTTCGCTGAGCCGCCCGCAGAATCTCCTTCAACAAGGTAGACTTCACATTCAGAAGGATCCCTTGATTGACAATCAGCCAATTTTCCAGGTAAACCACCTCCTTCTAATACTCCTTTACGACGAGTCAAATCTCTAGCTTTTCTAGCGGCTTCTCTTGCCTTAGATGCTAAAAGTGCTTTATCTACTATCAATTTACCAACACTGGGGTTTTCTTCGAAAAACTCCCCTAGTTTTTCATAAACGACAGTCTCAACAATACTTGTTACTTCACTACTAACTAATTTATCTTTAGTTTGGGAAGAGAATGATGGATCAGGATGTTTCACACTAACAATTGCTGACAAACCTTCTCTAACATCATCTCCTGAAAGAGAATTTCCTTTGAGTAGTTTTTTCTTCTTTGCATAATTGTTGACGGACTTTGTCAAAGCTCCTCTNAACCCTGTCATATGCGTTCCTCCATCTTTATTCCGAATTATATTTGTATAGCAGAAAATGGTCTCACTGAAAGCATCAGACCATTGTAGGGCTAACTCTATTGTAACAGGTCCCTTTTCAGTATCTTTTTCACCATTTATTTGGATTACTTCCTGATGCATTACCTCGCGATTCGAATTAATTTGAGATACAAACTCTGCTAATCCGCCCTCATAATGATGTTTACTCACATTATTCTCTTCATCTCTTTCATCAGTGATCACAATCTCTAAGCCAGCATTTAGAAAAGAAGTTTCTTTCAATCTAGTATCGATTTGATCAAATTCAAAATCAGTAATTTCAGTGAATATACTCAAATCAGGTTTAAATTTGATTAATGTACCCGTATCTGAGCAATTTCCAATTTCTTCTACAGGCTTGACAGGAACTCCTGCTTCGTATCTCTGATGGTAAATTGTCCCTTCTCTATGAATTGTCATCTCCATCCATTCAGAAACCGCGTTNACTGCAGATACCCCAACTCCATGNAGCCCTCCTGAAACTTTGTAAGAACTATTGTCAAATTTACCTCCTGCATGAAGTTTAGTCATTATTACCTCTGCTGCTGATATCCCATATTCTTCATGTATGCCGACAGGTATCCCTCTACCATAATCTCGAACTGAGAGAGAACCATCTGGATGTAAATTCACTTCAATTAATGATGTATGTCCTGCCAAATGTTCGTCGACTGAATTATCCACAACTTCCCAAATACAGTGATGCAAAGCACTGCCATCATGCGGGTCTCCTAAGTACATCCCAGGTCTTTTTCTAACGGCTTCAAGCCCCTCTAAAACTTGGATACTTTCGGCGCCATAATCTTCTGTCATCTCATTCATCATCCTATTTCTGAGGGTTCCCTAAAGGAACCCTCAATTTAACTGTATAATTGGGGTGTCAGGGGGTTATTGAATGCTTTCGATATCTTTCAGAAAATATGCCTAAACAAGGCTAAAATATGACATTCTAGAATATTTTCTCTGAGAAAACCCTCGGCACGATTAAACGGTCTTCATTTCTCGCAGTATCAATGGGATTGCCTTTGATATGCGTTACTTTAACAGGTTGTACTGTTGATGAGATGGTCAAAGACGCAGCGAGAGCTACCGCCGTAGGTGCAGATATTGTAGAAGTCCGTTTGGATAAACTATGGGTTGTTGAACAAAAAATCGACCCTAATGAAGTTGAAAAATCAGAATCTGATGAAAATCGTAAATCTGTTTACAAACCTCCTCAATTTATTCCTCAAAATATAGATTCTGTAGATTTAGAATCTTCACTAATTTCATTTAGAACTGGGATTGAATTGCCTGTAATATTGACCTGTAGACCCGAGAGCCAGGGCGGATACTTTCCTGGGTCAGAAAAGGAGAGAATAGAGGTATTAACAAAGGCGATTAAGAGTGGAGTAAGTTGGATTGATCTTGAAACTAATATAAATCCAAAAGAAAGGAAAAAATTAGTAAAACTTGCAGGTGATAGTACAAAGATTATCTCATCTAGTCATTACGATCAGCCCCCGGGTTCTCCCGATGAAATAATAGACGAGATAGATGAGATTTCAGATTCAGGAAATATAATAAAGATAGTTTTCAATACCTCAGGTAAAAAAGATGCTTTGAAACTATTCGACGTTGCATGGAGAACTAGAGATTCAGGGAATAAACTATCAATAATGGGTCTTGGAGCAGGAGGAGACTGGACAAGAATTCATGCTCCTATACTAAATCAAAGTCTAGTCTATACAACGATGGAAAATGGTTGGTATCTAGCCCAACAAGGTAGGATAAATACCAGTGACTTAAAGACAGCCTGGAATTTACTAGAGTACAATTAATTTTCCAGAATAGGAATTTCAACTTCTTCAATTTCTTCTCCGCTAAGACCATATGAATGGTATTTGCTGTTAATTACTAAAGGGGCAATGAGGCAAGATAAAGGTAAGATTGCTAATAGCATGTATGCCGTAAATTTTGGTAGAACTAACCTATCTTCCACATCGACTAATAGTTCAATATTCAATTCACCTCCTGCAGCTACTTGATCAGTGTTCCTATTGTTGTCCCAATTGTCAAAAACCAAATAATATTTTATCAATTCATCACCTCCCCAAAAAGATGTTGTAAATTCTGTATCTACTGCTATTGAAAAGTAATCTGATGTTGTTTTTTCATATGAATGTACATCTCTAAATGGCATCCAAGTAACGGTATCTCTATATTCAACGGGTAAAAAGCCAATTTCTTCTAACCAATTTTCAGTCCTGATATCATAATTAATGCCATAAAAATCCCAATTCCCCTCACTCATTAAGTACACATCTGCCTTTACTCCGTTAGTTGGTGGTGTATCTGAATCCGCCGAATAAGTGTAACAGAAAGTGTATGATTTACCGGGAGATAGAGCCATACTAACCGCAGTTGCAGAATCATTATTTACCCTTAGTTCCATACTAAAATCTTCTGAAATCTGCTGAAATATTTCCTCATTTTCATCATCAAGTTCAAATCCTGGAATCCAAGAATTCGTGGGGTTAAGATAATGATGGTTGACTCTAGTATCTACGTTCCAATTGTTACTAGCTGGAACATCACATACACTATTTGCTTGAACTGTAGGTGTAATACTAATGACAAGTGTAATTAGAACCATAGGCATTAGAAAACAAGTGTTAAGAAAAACTGCACTTATTTTCTTTCTCAAAACCACACGATCATTTCCTTCTAGTTCTAATAGGCCGTATGTATCCTGATTCTTTGTTCCTTCGTTCCTCAACTGTCAAATATTTTGGTTGTGGAGGTGGGTTATGCTGATCCATTCCTGGCAATCCTCCTTCAGCCTCAACTTCCTGAACATCGTATATCTCAGTACTTTTCTTTGCGTCTAATTCTTCTTCATCTTTCTGTCTCATTATTAACCAGCCAAGTAAAAGTACAGTAGCAATCAATGCTAGAAGTCCGGCACTTCCAGCATCTGGAACAAAATCTTCCCAAGTTAGGTCAGAAATTGATAATGGACCATCATCCTCTTCAATCCCCAGAACTGTAATTTCAAATTGTTTACTCGAACAAACATTCACTCCATCACATGTTTCAAGAAGAATTATCAGTGGTTGGTATTCAGGTAATGACCATACTTGTTCTCCCCAAACAAAATCATTCATTGTATTTCCATCATTGTCTATTCCATCTTTTGCAATATTTAGGTCCCATTTTATTTCTGGTTCATTGGATAGGTATCTATCTTTATCATTCTCATAATTTCCATCTCCATCTGAATCTTCTTCAATATCAATATCTAACCATGCATCTATCCCGTCGACAATGTCTCTATCTATTACTTCCGCATCTAGATTTACAATCTCTCCTACAATTACATATTCCAATCCTGTTGGATCATTTGTAATTATTTCAGGAGTTCTAGAAACATAAATAATTATTGATGTAGTATTAGTTTCTCCTGCTTCAAATCCATCAACAACTGTTAATTTTACAACATATTTACCAGGAATTTGATAATGGTGCCATACCTCAAATCCCTCTTTAACAGGAGTTGAATCTCCGAAATCCCAAATCCATCTAGTAATTCCATTCCATTCAGGGTCATCTTGATTTGTTGAAGTCATTCCTTGGAAAATTGGGTCTGAATCATAACTATCTGAACCATCAAATAGTAATGGCATATTTGGTGCAATAAATCCTCCACCATCTTCAGTGAAAGGTATTTGCCATGAGATTTGAGAGTAATCTGTAGGTACAAAATCTAGGCTTGAACCATTAATACTTGGTTGTCTGAATTTTATCTCGGGAACTGGTAAAGGATTATCTATTCTTATTGTGTATGATTTCGTTGCGGACTCCATTCCTCTTTCATCAATTACTGTCAAACTAATACTGTATAATCCTGGAGATGTAAATGTATGATAAACTGTTGAAACATTGTATATCTCTTCATCAAATGCCGATATATTCCAAATAACCTCTAGGGAAGAACTATTTCCATCTGGGTCAAAAGACAGGCTCTCAAAGATATATTCAGTATCAACAAATCCATCACTTGGTCTTGCAAATACTGCCACTGGTCTTTGATTAACAACTAGGATCTGTATTGTTGTAGTTGAAGAATTACCATCATCATCAGTGACTTCTAAACTAACATTTTTCATACCCGGTTCTTTCCAGCCAATTACTGGATTTCTTTCCAGTGATTCTGTTACTGAGAAATCAGAAGTCAATGTCATACCCGAACCTTCGATATTTACTCCTTCTTCAAATGTCCATTGGTATTCTACAATAAAACCATCTTGGTCCTCAAAAATTAATGGCATCTCAATCGGTGTTAAAGTAAATGTTTGTAATGTGTCGTCAAAGATTTGTTGAGGAACTCTATTCAAAACTCTAATGAAAATTGAATAATCTACAAATTGATTTCCATCATCAATTGTTAGAGTTAATGTGTAAATTATCCCATCTGCACTGCCATCGACCCATGCATGACCTAATTCTGCTAATCCTTTACCTTGTTCAATTTGACCATCTCCCCAATTCCAAGTAAAAGTCATTTCTTCAATAGGTACATTGTCTTCGCTTGATAATGCTGAAAACTGTACTCTTTGATTAGTCATTAAAGTTAATTCTGAATCTTGAACTATGCCGTCTACAGTAATTATCGGATTTGGGACAGACGTGTCAGTAACTATTACTGTCCAAGCTTGTGGTTCTGAGAAATATCCTCCTCTATCTTTAACTGTCAAAACAACAGTGTAGGTTCCTGTTTCTAGGTATGAATGTACAGGATTTTTTAATCCAGATGAGGTATTATCGCCCAAATCCCAGTAATATGCAATTGGCGTCTCATTATGGCTAAAACTTCCATTCACCTGACTGAATCCCCATTCATCATATCCTGAACCAAACATAGCTACAGGAAGCCATGTTTGTGTAATATTTGTTGTTAAAGAACCGGATGCAACTGGTTCCATATTAGCGATATTAACTGGTAACGCGAAAGCCTGGTCTACCATTACCCCAGTAAAATCAGTAATCTTAACTCCATAAGTCCAATCTCCAGTTTCTGGCGGTGTGAACCAAATACTTTTTTCGCTTGCAACGCTATTTCCAGCAGTCATGTCAAAGACTAATGTGTCTTGAATAGTATTGTTTAGATATGCATTAACTTCAACTTCAAGAATCTCAAAGAAAGCATTAGAGGTGACTTCTAAGTCAATTCTACTACTGTCATCCAAATTATCGCCATCTCTATCGAAGTTTTCAATAGATACAATTTCTACTTCTGCGGGGTCAGTAATCAGTCCAGCTTGTACAGTAATAGCTGCTTCTGGATATGAACCAGTTGTAATCCCGCAGCTAGCATAATTATAATCGCAATCGTCGACTATAGATTCATACCAAGTGATTAACCAAACTTCGTCTGTAATATTTCCAAATCCATAGACTAGGCCCGTTCCAGCGCCACTTGATGGATCAATTCTTAATCTATCCATTGACCAAGTTCCAGTTGCAGATTCTTTAGACATTATGATTCCTTCAAAACCAAATTGGGTAGGTGAAACCATTAAATTCAAAGGGGCTCCAGAACCCTGTGCAAATTTGTATGACCTCATCCCCCATCCTTCGACAGAGTCACTGTTACTGGTCCAATCATTGGTCCACTGATCATTGTAACCACTTTTCTGCACTTTACAAATAAAAGCAGCGGTACAAGCTTCGGATAAATCCAAATTCGAAAATCCAAATGCTCCTTGTGCACTGTCTAAAGTCACAGCCGCACTGAAATTAGCATAAATTTGACTCATAGTGGTCCCAATTGACGTTGAACCTGGTTGTGGATTTGCAGCTAAATTTTCAATTCCAGCTCCTCCTGTTGCGGTATCAGCCACTAGACTTTGTATTGCGCTACCTCCTCCTAATTTATCTGCTAAATACATCAAAAACATAAAACCAGCACCATAATCTGCAATTCTTTGATTCCACCATCTGACACTCATATTCGAATTTTGAGACCATTCGTTTGCATGACCTGTCAGAGTGGAAGTTACTCCAAAGCATAGGTAAGCTGCCATATCTGCTGCACCTTCATCAACCCATAAATTTTCAAATGGATCTCTAGCATTATGTAATAAATGTTGGAATTCATGTGCCAATATTGTATTTCTCCAACTCATATCATCGACATCAATGAAGACAGATTCCCTTTGAGAAGAAATACCTGGTGAGAAATATCCTCCTATTCCACCACCTCCATCTATGGCAAGTATCATAATTTCTAATTGACAATTATTATCAACATCTGGCATTGAACCAAAATAAGTTGTATCTGTTGGATAAATTGTGGATTCAAATGTTGAAGCTATGTCATTTAGAGTGGTTGCTGACAATATCTGTCCATTTTCTACAAATATTGCGGCATTAGAAGAAATCTTTTGTACAGTTGCATCCACATTTCCATTTGCTGAAGGTACAGTATCTGTATCTCCCTGACTCCATGCATTAGTACAATTTCTTGTCGAAGATTTAGAATTAATATATGACTGAGAGAATGGAAGCACTAGATTCGGATAACCATCTTCAATCCATTGTTTTTTCAAATGCCCAGTAGCAGAAAATGCTGGCTCAGATTCATTTGTGAACATGTATTTCTTTCCTTCTATTGAAGGATCGAATCCATCTAAATTACCATATGAAAACTCTGATGTATCATCCTCAATATTAGGGTTTGCTAATGCAAGTGGCGATAAGCTTGCAACAATCATGACTCCAACAATAAACAGTGGAGTAGTAAGATTGTTTTGTTTATAATTTAGCCTCAATAGCGCCACATCCTGTTTATTACTAGTTAATGCCCGTTTGAGACCTATTTTAACATCGATGGAGCATCGTTCGTACATGGTAGTGCGGGGGGGAGGTCACAAATCTGTTTTGTTCTTATTTTTCATACTTCTTTTTTCATCATTTTCGGGGCTAGTTTCCTCTGATTCTTCAACAGATTCGGAAGTGAATAATGTAGAAATAATCTTTCCCGAAGTAATAGATACACTTCCTCATGATTCTTTGGCATTCACTCAGGGTTTGCTATTTTTAGATGGGAAATTATATGAAAGTACTGGATTATATGGTGAATCAAGTCTTAGGGTCGTGAATACTACTACAGGAGAAATTGAGAAAATAGCTAATTTGTCAGAGACATATTTTGCAGAGGGAATTTCTGTATCAAATGGTAATATAATTCAATTAACATGGAGGGAAAATATTGGATTTATTTACAATTCATCAACGTTAGAGGCCATTGGGAATTTTTCTATTAATGGCGAAGGTTGGGGGATTTGCTCTACACAAAGCGGCAATCTTTGGCTTTCCGATGGTTCTTATCAATTGTCAAAAATCGATAGTAGTAATCTTTCTTCAATTGTTGGTTCTTTGACCGTTTACTACAATAATTCTCCAATAAATAGACTTAATGAACTCGAATGCCCTTCTGATTCTGGTTTTATCTATTCAAATATTTGGCTTGAAGATAAAATATTAGCAATTAATCCCAATTCAGGTAATGTTTGTTCAGAATTTGACTTTTCTGAAATTCGTCAGCAATTCGAAAATAATTATTCAAGAGAATTGAATGGAATTGCTTTTGATGATTCATCATCTTTCTTTTGGATTACTGGTAAAAATTGGTCTAACTATTATCTTGTTGATTTACAAGTAAATTCTCAAGATTGTCTAATCTCAGAAGAATTACTAGATTGTTGTAATGAAAATAATTTTTCTTTGTTTAGAACCATATTATTGATTGCTGTTGCAATATTCGTTATGCCTTTTTCATGGCCTATTTTTGGAATGATATTTTACAAAATATTTAGGCGACAAACTCAACATCCCCCCCCCACTCGCAATAAAGAGGAATAGCCGGAGGTAGTTCGATGAGCGATGATGGAAATGATTCAGGATTTGAATTATGGTTACATGATCTATCTATTGATCCGGCCACTAGAGTGGCAGGAGCAATTCTCATTATTCTAGGGAGTTCTTTAGGTGCAATGCTCGGAGTTTTACTAATGGCAGCTGACCCGGCAGATATAATGGGTCAAATTGGTGAAGATCAGTCTTCTGATACAGTCAACGGGCTAGTAATTTCTTCACTTGAGAATAATAGCGGTGGCGATCCAATTGAGGGTATTCTAGTTGAATTATTGAATGAAGATAGGACCACAATTGCTAGTGATATTACAGATTCGGGAGGACGTTTTTCTATTGTAGATGTACCCAGACAATCTTCAATATTATACGTTCAACATGTAGATAATAAAACTGTAGAAATTCTATTGGTTCCTGGCGATCACTCACAAATTGTTGTTACTCTAGAGCCAGGTGATGGATTTATTGGACCTATTGATATGAGAGGCGATAGTAATCTTGCAGATTCGGTTTTTGTAGGATTTTTTATTGCAGCGATTACTCTACTAACTGGTTTAGCAGGAATTATTGGTGGTTTGGAAGTATATAATGGAAATAAATATAACAGATCTTGGTGGTTTACTTTCTTCGGTTTGTTCAGTAGAGGAATGATTTTCATAGGTCCTCTACTAATATTAATTGGACTTGGATTAATGTATCTGACTAGGGATCAATTTACCGATTATTATTCTTCAGAGGGACAATGATTTAGATGTATCTAATCAGTGTCGAAGGAGGGGATGGTAGTGGCAAAGGCCTCGCTACCAAAGTAATAGCTGAAGTAATTGACAAAGAGTTCACCTTCACTTCAGTAGAAGTGACTGGAGAACCTAGAAGAGACCACCCTCTGGGGCGTCTCGCCATTAATTCAGTACGAACAAAAACAATGACTCCTGAAGGGGAAGCAGGCCTATTCGCAGCTGATAGAGTCGACCATTCTCATGGTTGGATATTACCTCGTTTAGAGGATGGTAAAGTAGTAGTTAGCGAAAGGAATGTCCATTCTTCTCTTGTTTATCAAGGAATAGTAGGTGGTTTAGGATTAGAGAAAGTATCTCATATGAATTCTGCGGCCTTGGTCCCTGATCTTTGTGTTTGGGTGGATTGCGACCCTGATTTAGCATTAAATAGAATAAGAACTGGAACTCTTCGTGCTCATTCTGAGAAGGAAGAATATTTTGAAACTAGTTCATTACAGAAAGAAATTAGATCTGGATATCATAGTCTGCTTTCAGGACAATTAGAAATGCCAATCCCATTTGATATGGGGGCAATTATTGGTCCGGTACTTAATGAAGGAAGTGAAGAAGATTTCAAAAATCAACTGAGATTGAGAATTAGGAGATTTTTAAATTCTCGACCAAATCCAATTAATGTTAAATTGGAAATTGTAGAACAAAATCTGATAAGAAAATTATTAGTTAAAAGTAAAGGTCAGACCACTCTTGTTGGTCTTGGTATGGAACCAAATAATACTCGTGAGAATTGGCTTGATGGTAAGAAACCGTGGCAAGTCCTAAAACACGCACAAAAACAACATGATTACATATTATCAAATTTTGAAGGAAATATCTCCCCTTATGTGCCGAAAAGTATTCTTTCCCACTCTATTTCTTCAATAGTTGGAACATTATCAGTTCTGGCTAATGCAGACGTTGGAGAATTACGCTCTGCTCAGGGACCAATTAGGGCCGTTTCCGAAAGCCATTGTCATAAAATAATTAGATATCTCAATGACGATTTAGATTGGTTACATCAACATCGTTCACTAATTGGAAGAGATACAGCTAGAAACCAGATTAAAGAACAGGTTCTACCATTTGGTTACCTTTCTTTAGCAATTTGGCCCCTTAGAAAAGCAATTAAATCCTGGATTGTAAAGAATCCTAATACTCATATTCGTTTTTGTATTGGTCAGATTATTCGTTCGAATAAATACTCAGTGGACGTGAATAGTTGTATTCAGAGGATTAAAATTTTAGGTTCTGGAAATTCTTCAATCAAATCTCCTTTCGATGAGAATGATTTGATTAGATGGTGGCAAGGGAAAAATTAGTCTTTGAATACTAATCCTGCATTTGCAGGAAGTTTAACCTGACTTGAATCTGTAAAATCATTTGTCTTTGAACTAATCGCTGCACAGAACCACCAAGATAGTACAAATCCAGCTATAGTTCCAGTAATCAATCTCATAGAATTTGTTGATTCGTAGTCAGTTAATAATTGATAGAACCCATCAAAACCTATTGGTAATGCGCCAATTGAAAGAAAGATAATCATTGCAATCATTCTTCTATCTTTAATGTATAAGAAAGAAATTTGCTCATCTCTGAATACTGATAGGAAAGAATCTCTAACTGTCCATCTGTTAAGGCCTTTAAATCTCCAAAATATAGCCCCAACAAATAAACCTAGAAATAATCCAACATCTCTAACACAAACTGCTAATTGGTTACCGTTTATTTCCCAAGATCTTTCACTTTTTTGATGACAATTTAGATCACCAAATGAATAAACAAATGCAGCTACTGGGTTTAGATCAGACCAACTAAAGTAACCAAACTCTTCTTGATTATGGCCGATATCCTCATTCAAACTATTATCCTGATTACCCCAAGACCCCCATCCGTCTATTGTTGCATAATCTATTCTATTAGCCCTTCCTGAAAGTTCGGGTACTGAATCTGTAACTAAAAAAATTGGAATTAGAAATAAAAGAACTAAGTATAATCCTGTAATTGATGCAACAAGCGTACCTACTTTTTTTTCACGGATTCTCTCAATCCTTCCGTTAGGTAGCATCTAAATTGCTTCAATCTACTTACTCATATAAATTGTTTGAAATAAATGTCATGAATAAGTAGGAACTCCCTCGCAACATGCTTCTACAACTCTTCTACAATTAGGGCATTCCATATGCTGCCTGACTGGAATTGCGGCTCCCCTGAAACCACATACACATGTGATTTCTTTACAATGATCGTAATCCATAACATTCCTACAGCAGTTAGGTTCTAATTCCTTTCTATGTTGTAAGGGTTCTTAATTCACCTTGTAAGTTTTCTGCTAACCACTGATGTAATTTGTCACTCCCCATTTCTGAAAGAGTAGTATTTAGAAAAGCAGCTATGAGAGTATCCTTTGCATCATCAGGACTAAAACCTCTTGCTTCTAAATAGAACATTTGTTCTTCGTCAATAGGTCCATTTGCTGTTCCATGGCCACAACCAACGACATCATGCTCACTTACTTCAAGTTCTGGAATACTATCTGCTTCGGCCTTATCAGATAGTAATAAATTATGAAATATTTGACCTGCATCAGCACCTTTAGATCCATTTGAAACTCTTAACATACCAGTGCCTATTGTTTTACTTTTCCCTCCACAAGCTGAATGCCAATCTAATCTACTATAGGTTTCTGGAGCATAATGATATATCTCAATATGATGATCAATATGCATTTTATCCGCAGATAATATTGAGCCCAGAACTCTAAGATTACTACCATTCTCATCCATCATATATCTTAGATCGGCCTTTGTTCTATCTGAACCTGAACTAATACTTCCAGCTTTTACTTGAGAATCTTTTCCAATGTTAATTGCATCTACTCTTAGTAGAGTCCCGCGTTTCATTTGACCAACTACTACATCATTAATTACTGAACCCTCTCCAATTTTTCCTTTACGTAATAATCCGAACCAGTCTGGTTTTCCTACAATTAATGTGATTAATTCAAACTCACAATGCCTCCCAATCTCTAAACTAAGATTTATTGCCGAGTTTGCTGAACCTGTATTAATTTTCAACACAACAGGTTGTTCCAAAATCGTACCTTTCTTAGCTTTGAAAATAAATTTTGAATCACGAGAAATTGATTCAATAAAACTCATTGAAACAGGGTCGCTGAAGTTATTTTTTTTATCTGGAGAATCTTCTTTATCTATGCTAAGGCTGTCAGGAACCTTGCTTCCATCTAGAAGTGAGATTTCTATCTCAGGATGTGAATAATTGGTAGGTATCTCTCTAACTTTTCCAGTGGGATGAACCTTTCTCCATGGAGAGTATCTCCATAGGTGATTTGAATTATCAGGTTCACACAGAGAAAGATACAACTCTTCTGATTTCATCTAATTGACCCCAATTAACCGATACTTCCTTCCATTTCTAGTGCCATTAATTTATTCAATTCAACAGCATATTCCATTGGAAGTTCTCTTGTAAATGGCTCAAAGAATCCATTTACGATAAGTGCTAATGCTTCTTCTTCTGAATGTCCTCTACTCATTAAGTAAAATAGTTGATTATCACTTACTTTCGAAACACTTGCTTCATGTTCACAACGAGCTGTAGGATTTGCAACTTCCATTGTAGGGTATGTGTCACTTCTACTATTTTCATCCAAAATTAGTGCATCACAAACCACATTCAATTTACAATTCTCAGCTTTAGGAGAGACTGTTACTTGACCTCTGTAAGAACCTCTGCCTCCATCTTTACTAATGGATTTGGATAAAATCTTACTCGTGGTGTTGCTTGCTAAATGATGAATTTTTGCTCCTGCATCTTGATGCTGCCCTGAACCCGAGTATGCAACAGAAATTACTTCTGCATGAGAACCCTCTCCTTTCAGAATTACAGAGGGATATTTCATAGTTAACTTACTTCCGATATTTCCATCAACCCATTCTATCTTCGCTTTCTCATGCGCAATTCCTCTTTTTGTAACAAGATTGTATACATTTGCACTCCAATTTTGAACAGTACTGTATCTGATGTGTGCTCCTGGTAGCGCTACAAGTTCTACCACTGCTGAATGTAATGAATCGGTAGAGTAAGTAGGTGCAGTACAACCTTCAACATAGTGTATACTACTTCCTTCATCAGCAATAATTAGAGTTCTTTCAAATTGACCCATATTTTTCGCATTTATTCTGAAGTATGCTTGAACAGGCAATTCAACATGAACTCCTTTTGGAACATAAATAAAAGATCCTCCTGACCAAACTGCGGTATTGAGAGCACTAAACTTATTATCTGAATAAGGAACAACACTACAGAACCATTTTTTTACAAGCTCTTCATGTTCCCTTAATCCACTATCCATGTCCAAGAAGATAACTCCCTGTTTTTCCAAGTCTTCTCTAATTGAGTGATATACTGCCTCTGACTCATATTGAGCAGTAACTCCACTGAGCCATTTTTGTTCAGCATCAGGAATACCTAATCTATCAAATGTATTACGAATATCTTCCGGAACATCTTCCCAGTCATTTTCCGTAGCTTTAGATGATCTAAGATAATAACAAATTGATTCGAAATCAATTTCTTCGAGCATAGACATATTCCCCCAAGTAGGCATCGGTCTTTCATCAAAATGCTTGAACGCCTTTACTCTCATTTCAGTCATCCATTCAGGCTCATTTTTTAATTCTGAAATATCTCGAACAACTTGCTCCGATAGCCCCGCATCAAACCGAATTGTTGAATTTTCTGGATCATGCCATCCTGCTTTGTAGTCTCCTACTACTTCCCTTGCTTCATTATCTGTCATTTTTTAACACTCCTAACTCTCAGATTTCCCTTCTAGCCAATCATATCCCTTTTCTTCTAGTTCTAGAGCCAAATCCGGTCCTCCCGTTTTTACAATCTTGCCAGAAATTAGAACATGTATCTTATCAGGCTTCACATGTTCAAGAATTCTTGAGTAATGCGTAATAATTAATGCTCCCGATTCAGTACCTCTAATAGCAGCATTAATTCCCTTAGCTACTGTTCTAATACCATCAATATCTAATCCTGAGTCTGTTTCATCTAGAATCGCTAATTTTGGTTTCATCAGCATAAGTTGTAATATCTCAAATCTCTTTTTCTCGCCACCACTGAATCCATCATTTACGTATCTTCCAAGGAAAGACGAGGGAATATCTAATTCTTTCATTGATTCTTTTAATTTATTTCTAAATTCTTTCCCTTTAGCTGCTTCTTCTCCAAGTGTAGCAGCTACAGATTTCCTTAGGAAGTTACCAACTTGAAGTCCGGGGACAGCTTGTGGATATTGGAATGATAAGAATACTCCTTCTCTTGCTCTTTCCCATGTTTCCATTTCCAGTAAGTCTTTCCCATTCAATTCAACAGTCCCGCTTTCTACTTCATAATCGGGATGACCCATTATTATATTTGCAGTAGTTGTTTTTCCACTTCCATTTCTACCCATTATAGCATGAATTTCTCCAGGTTTTATTTCTAAATTAATTCCCTTTAATATAGATGTATCATCAATACATGCATATAAATCTTGGATTTTTAGTAGTTCAGAATCATTAGACATGTTAATTCCTAACCTTTCGTGTACGTCACCCCTTTTGAATAAATGCTTATTTGCCTGATAAATTAGTAGTGGATTATAGTTATTATTGGTCATCCTAAAGTGAAGTAGCATTCTCGCAAAGACTGATGGTCGACCACTCCGGAAATAAACTACCTGTTGATGAAGATCTTTCAGAATCATACAGGAAACAGATTGAAGATGTAATGAGAGAGGAAGCGATGCGTCGTATTTCCGAGTCACAATCGCCAGAAGAAATAGAAAGATTGAGTAAGTTATCTTTAGTCAAATTATTTGAGTCGAATGATCCAGAAATAATTCCTGCTTTGATGTCTAGACTAGGGATTGTAAGGGCTGCACTAGATGGTCATGGAGGGGGGCTGTTAGTCACTTCAGCAGAAATTGAGAAAAATAATATTGGAAATAAAGTGTTATCTTTAATTTTAGACCTAGATGGGGCCTGTGTTTCTTGCGGAGCAGCTCCAGGAACTCTAAAAGGGATTCAAGATGATTTGTTAATGGATGATGAGATTATCTCCATTCGTTTCTCTAAATCTATGTTGGAATGGTTCGATGAAATTCAAAAAGAATTTGTGTTAAAATTTGGTGGCGTAGTATTCGTTTAGATTATTTTTCTGAGTTCATCAATAGCCTGCTTCGAAAAACCGAGAACTGTCACCTCATCTCCTTCGATAATTTTTGTATATTGGCCTGCTGATCCTGCCAAGTCATAACCTCCAGCTTTACCGACCCAAGAGTTACTTTCTACTAACCCAATTATATCTTCTTCACTCAAATCATCAAACTCAACTATAGCATAATCTGTCCAAATTTTATATCTCCAATCTGAGTATAGGCTTTGATATTGCTTATTTTTTTGAACTAGAATTGCTGTTGAAGACCAGACTCTATGCCTTTTTCCCGATAATCTTAGCAACATGCTGGTTGACATGAAACTATCTTCTGGTTTTCCTAAAGCCATGTTCTCATTACCTGGAGACTCTACCAATGTATCTGAAACTATTATCACATCTGGAATATCGTGAGTTTCCGAATCTACAAGACTCCATTCCAAGGCGGCTGATTCTGCCTTCGAAAAACAAATATCTTTCGATTGTTGTTTCACACTTTTATTTTTTTCAATATTTTTTTCTTTACTTATCAGTGGTATACATGTGATATCAATACTTTGAAAGCAATCATTCAACCAAGCGAATCTTCTTTCTGAAGCAGATGCAAGCAAGACTCGCAAAATCTCCACCTACAAAGAAATTCTACTTTCGCAGATAGGACACTTAATCATTTTTAGTCCCGATGAAACATCAAATCTTGCAGAGCATTCAGGGCAAAGAATGGTGCGATTAATTTGTGGTATTTCCTGTATTTCTCCGGAAGATGGTAGAGGTAAAGGTTGTGGAGGGATTGGAACTGATAGTTCGCTTAATTGATTAGATATCTTACGACTATTTCTTCTTTGTTTTCTAAGGTTAGCAGGATCATCATTTTTTTCCTCTATTAATTCAATCTCTGAGGATTTAATTTCAAGATCTGTTGGCTCTACAATATCTACAACATCATCTTCTAAGATAATATTTCCAGTTCCAACTCTTCTTCTTCTACCTACCCACTTTACAGCATTGAGTGACATTGTAGTCAGAACCAATAAGCAAAGTAAGAGGACAGTTATCGATATACCTGCCATTAAAATTGCAAAATTTTGCTCATCTAGCCCTAAATAAATCCTCGTCTCCTCAAGTAAATTTAACTCTCCTCTATCGGGGTCATTATCGTCAATTAACGATCTAATTTGCCAGCCAGATATTTCATTCCAACTTAGAATAATTGTTTGATCGCTTAGAGGGCTTCTGTCAACCGATGAAAGATGATTTTTCCCAGTGGTTATTCTATCAGAAAGTCCAATCCATTCTTCACCTGGAGTCGGATTCATCATCCCATATTGAATTTGGCTACCTGTAGGGCCAACAAAGTCGTAAAAGATTTGTATACCTAAGTGAGTCTCAGTCATTTGGATATTCCCAATTCCCTTTGAAGATATTTCTACACTGAGGTTCTCAATTACGGTCATTGTTGAATCAGTCACTTTTGAAACTAATCTAGATTCTGCATCCTCTCCCTCTTTCCATACTGAATAAATGTAATCACGATCTTCATGAGTAATAACAGACATCTTTTGCATTCCTGCTTCATCTCCAATGGCTTTTCTATATGTCCAAGAGGTTTGATCTTTGGAACCATGTGCATACCACAATCCTATTCTTTCTTTTCCAGTAATATCATCTCTATTTGATTGATAGAGAATATGNGTAAATTCTTCTCCTAATTCTACTGTGACCGGATCTGAATCATACATACTAATTTCTATTTCATCAATTACATTTGGTGTATAATCCCAATCATCAGAAGATATTGGATAATCTGAAGTCAGTAGAAATACACTGGTCAAATCTTTGAAAGTTCCCCCAGTAGAAATATCTCTATGGTATCCTGCAACAATAATTTCAGTCCCTTTGACATCAATATCTATTCCAAAATATTTTCCATCAGATAGTGATATGGGTAGCATTAAGTCTTGTACTGGTGACAATTCGCAAGTAGCATCAATTCTTGAGTAGCTCAATGTTTGTTTGAAATAACCCTGATTATCAATATATCTTCTTGTCCAAACAATGTGTGCATAACCATCACTAGTGCTCCAGGAAGTTAAATCTCCTGACCATTTTGTCTCAAGCATATTTGAACAAGGTACTAATGCAAGATTTGAATTCAATCTGTAGAGTGCCAATCCCCCATCTTTGTTGGTAATGACTAAACCTTCTCCATTGAGGTCTATCACCTTAACAGGTTCTTCTCCATAATCAAATGTTAAATCTCGTGGAGACTTCAACGAGGACTGATCAACAAGAATAGTAGAAATTGCCTCGTTATTACTCATATCCAAATCACTTTCTCCTTGAACAGTGATTTTTATTTCTAGAGGACCGACCTCTTCAGCAATGTAGGCAAATGCTACTTGACTCGCACCTTGCCCTACAACAAGAGAAATTGTAGTAGTGGATACTTCCATCCATCCTAAATCATTTTTCAACCAAAGAGTAGCTCCTACACTCATTGCGTTAGTTGAACCTAAGTTATCTACTCTTCCAGTAATCAGGAATTGTTCNTTAGGTCTTGGTATTGATGGTTCTGTTTTTACTGCTCCATCTCTGAAAGCTAGGTCAATCCCCTGAGGCCTTTGTAAAACNGGAAATGTAATTGAAAGGTCATTATCAGATTCATTATTCTCTTGTATTTCATCTAAAGGATCTAAAGAAACAGTCAATAGTTTATCGCCTACTGTAGATGGATTCCAAGAAAGGGATACTTCGATAATATCTCCACTCTCTAAACTCTGTATTATTATCTCATCCTTTCTGTAGCCATCTTCTAAAAGATAAATGGTCAATTCATCCGCTGAAATGTCTCCAATATTTCTTATCTGAACTTTTGCTTCTAAAAACGTATTAACATATGTTTCACTCACAGGAATTCCATATTCCTGAATTGAAATTCCAGTTCTAAACATTAAATCAGGTGATGGAGGATTATTGTCAATTTCTACAGTAATTCTTATCTCTTCTGAAGCAACACCTACGCCGCTAACGAATCTTACAGAAAATCTCTGCATACCATCGTCAGTGTTTTCAGTATTCCATGGCATTGACCATTGTATCTCTTCAGCTCCTGAGCCAGAATAATATGTCATATTCTTCCATTCATCAGTTCCTAATCTCCACTGTAGTTGGGCCCCATTTACTGTTTCTAATATTCCACTAATTTCGACATTTCCACTTACTAGATCTTGATTACTGGGAGATTCAACCTCCAGAGAAATAACTCCCAAATTATGTGTATTTTTCGTTGTATTACTCCATTGATCAAATTCATTCTTAGATTTGACTTCTATTTGAAGTGTTTCTGCATCAACATCGACATCTTCTTCAAAATTTGGGATATCAAAATTTGTCGTCCAATTAATGGTTCCAAGAGCCTGATGCCAATCGACTAAGACACCAGTGGACAGAGGTCCTCCTCCTGTTGGCCTATACTTGTAAGTTACTCTCACTTGAACTTCTTCAGTAGTTCCGTTCTCTTCTCCAGCCTCATTAATATGTCCTCTAACACTGTAACTTTCACCTTCAATCAGCCATAAACCACTTGGTTTTTCTATAACAGCCCAATTCCCAGTACCTTCTCCAACTGGGGGGTCTCCTCCTCCTGTTCCATTTCCAGGATCAGGGTCGCCTCCACCTCCTCCAGTGTCATCTCCTAACATAGCTTGAAGAATTAGGTTTCCATCGATAATACCAAATCCGTAATCTTCATTCCATTTATCAGATACTGAAGGCATAGAAGCGCTTCCTCTGACTTCCGAATTATTTCTTAGTAAATCTTTCACTTCTTGAGGTTCTAATTCATCATCTATCTGTAAAATTATCGCAACTAATCCTGCTACTGCAGGTGTTGACATACTTGTTCCATCCATTTCTACATATCTATCGTCCGCTAGAGATGTTGAATCTTGTCCAGGGATTGTAGAACTAGAAGTAGCATGTTGTGCAGATGTAATTCCAGAGCCCGGAGCAACTACATCTGGTTTCAACTCATCCCACTTATTTCCATCGTTATCATCAACTCTTGGTCCTGAATTTGAATAATCGGCTATAATATCATCATTTCGCTGAATAGTATTTTTGTCATCAATAGCTCCAACAGTAATCGATGAATCTGCTGCGCCAACAGATGTAACTCGATTGGTCCCATCATTCCCTATTGCAGCAATTGGTACAATTCCAGCATCTGCACAATTATTTACTAATCTTGCTGCAGAATTATTCCCATCATCTCCTTGGTCATTTTCACCTACTGGGGAACTTCCACTCCCGAACGACATTGTCATTATATCGATTCCTTCACTTGAGTCATTATTTCCCCAATCAGTATTTACATTTTGTAAAACCCATTGTAGTCCTTTGATTATTGGGCCTTCATCTCCTCCAGCACTGCCTCCGGAATCTGTCATTACTTTAACATCAACAAGATATGAACCAGGAGCATAACCTTGGTTCACTCTTCTGGAATCTCCAGTCCCTAGGGCAATTCCTGCAACGTGTGTTCCATGTCCATTTCCATCATCAGGGTCAAATTCACCGTCATTACATTCCTGAGAGTTCCAAGAGGTAGCATCACAACCTGCTAACCATTTAGGATCTGAAAGGTCATCTGGCTCGTTTTCATTATCATTATTATTATCTGAAAAATCATCTAATGAAAAATGCTCATTATCAACTCCTGAGTCTAATACAGCAATAACTACGCCTGATCCATCATATCCAAAGTCTCTTAGAGTTTCGTCATAAACATCTGATGTTCGAACTTTAGAGCCTCTTGTTGCCACACTCAAGTAAGACACAATTTTATCTTGTTCCTCTATCATTACAACACCATCTTGTTGCCAAATTTCTATTAATGAACTAACAGGTACATGATCTATTACAACAGAATCAATATATTCAACTGGGAAAAACCAAGACCCTTCTTCTTCCCACCCATGTTTAGTCAATATATCTTTCAATTTTTGAAGATCGGTCTCCCCTGGGTGCCATGAATAGCCTACGATAATAGCCGTAGTCATGCGCCCATCATCTCCTAAAATTGCAGTCGCAGAATGAGATTCTTTCTGTCCCGCTATCATATATTGCAGACTATCTTCCATTCCATTAGAGTCTTGATCAGTGTTAAAATTCACCCACCAGTAAGGCTCTTCCACCGCAGGACTTGCATCCCAAGGTGGAAAACCAATTCCTAGGAATTTTTCTGGACAGATTTCATCATCACAAATTAGTGAAGGTATCTCGCTATCAGATACAACAGATAATTCATCATTTTGATTAATATTTGTGTCATCATCTAATGGTACAATTGCCGATACTCCAACTGATAAATCCAGTACCAACATCAACATCACAACTAACATGGGCCCAACTGTTTTCGATGCTCGTACCATGGCTCTCTTAGAGAGCCAGCATCAATAGATGTATAATCTGAACCGATAATTAATTCATTTTTAGATAGTTATGGCCAGAAAAGGTGTTCATCATTTATCGAACAAATCANCCTAAAGTTTTCATCTTTTTCTAACAACTTTACTTCTCCATTACAAACTGGACAAATTGTATTCTCTGCTAGTTCTTCAAGCCATGCCTGTCTTGTTTCTAATTCATCTCCTTGTTCCTTAAGGTTCCACAATATCCATTTCGCTCTTCCCTCGAGTGGTTTCCCTGCAATTTCCCATGGGTCATTTGTTAACTCACCTAGATTCTTTTTCGCAATAATTCTCTTTGCCTCACTAGGATTTGTGCTATTATTGTAAGAGTCATCCGAACCTAGTGGACTTGGCCCACCTTTTGCAATCAGCCTCGCAAATAAAAATGCCATAAAAAATCCGCCAATATGAGCCATATGTGCAATATTTGTTTCTCCCGCTGTCCCTTCTTGTATAGCATAAATTTGATAAATTTCAAATCCTAGTCTAACAAATACAATCAGCCAAATAGGCCATGCTCTGATAAAAAATAGTAATGGAAATTCAATTTGATCATCCGGCCAACATGCCATATAAGCTCCAAGCAAACCGAAAGCAGCACCACTCGCTCCTATAGCCGGACTTATTGAGTCAGGATGTGATAAAACCCATGCTAAATTACCTCCTAAGAATCCCAGAAAATACACCAGAAGCCATCTTTTAGCACCTAATCTTTGCTCCAGAGGAACTCCTACCAGGCCAATTACAAGAATATTTCCTAGAACATGAATCCAGCCCCCATGTAACCATGCCGAAGTAAAAAAACGATGAATTTGGGTAGGATCATCTGCCAAAAATGGATATAAGGAGAAAAAATGTATTTCGTTAAAATCTAATTCAAGAATACTAAATGAAAATCTGACAAACATTACCAGGAGTAAAGACAACACCATTGCAAGTGCAATACTGGTTTTTTCCCTAGCTGAATTTAAAAATGGAATAATGGAAACTACAAGGTAAACTGAAAGAATAATGAAATCACTATTTTCTAATTGTGACCAGTAAAAATCAAACTCCGGAGAGGTAATCACAAACAGTGCCGGGCAGTATAGTAGCAATAGCGCCTTCGATTCTATGTCGAACGACTCAAACGATGAACCACCCTCGGAAGAACATGGAAGATAAGACCCTGATCCAGATTTTGGGATTAGAAATCCATAGAGGTAACCGTCTCATAATTTCAGATTTAGACTTTGATTTAGTTGAGGGAGAGTTAGTTACTTTGGTAGGTTCAAATGGTTGTGGAAAGACTACATTACTAGAATCAAGCGCTGGAATGCATACAATCTCTTCTGGTTCAATTTTTTGGAAACATGACTCATCAGGTATGGTATTGGTTAGAGATTCAGAGGGTAGGAGAAACCCCCTNCCTCCAATGGGATTAACTCTTCAAAAAAATGGAATGTCTGGTGAAGAAACAGTTCAAGAGAGATTAATGACCGTTTTGAAAGTTTCAGGCTGTGAGTTTGATGATATTAAAATTTCAGAATTACTAGATTGCTGGGGTCTAAAACATAGGAGTTCCGATAGAATTTCTCAATTATCTGGAGGATTAGCCAGAAGGTTATCCGTTCTTTCAGGACTCGCACCTGCTTTATTATCAAAAAATCCCAGAGTAGTTTTACTCGATGAACCTTCTGAAGGATTGGATAAATCTGCTAAATTACTGCTGATTAATTGGTTGAGATCTTTAATTTCAAGAGGTCATGGGATTATTCTAGCAACTCACGATTCTGATTTAATTTCGGTAGCAGATCGAACTTTGACTTTTACTGATGATAAAAAAATTATTTTTAATTCAAAATCACAACCAGAATCGGATTTTACCATTCCTAGTTTCACAAATAACATATCGATAAAGAAAACATCTAGCTTATTTAATTGGGCTTACAGGATGGAAAAGAGAAATCCGATAGATACAATTAATCGTCTGATTCCTGCAATTCTTGCCTTATTATTATCTCACGCCCTGATTTCGGAGGAAGAAATTTCTACTGTTGGTGTAGATTTTTTTTCTGCCCTGATTTTACTTCCTCCGTTTATTTCAGTAGTCATACCTCCTGCATTGATTGGAAGATATGCCGAAGAGAATTGTGGTAGGTGGTGGTCTGCAGTAATAGGTCCTAATTTCCGTCTTTCTTCTTCAATAATAGGGTCATCTGTATTACTGCCAATACCATTAATCTATTTGTCTTGGTTTGTTCTCAGCGATAATATACAGATTGCAAATGATTCAGTAGTTTATTGGTTATGGTTGCCTTGCTTGATAATGTGTTTTGTCGCTATTGCTTCCTCTTCTCTACATCTATTAGTTTCAGATTTGAGAAGATCAGGTGCTTCAGTAGTATCTCTACTCTTGTTAGTTCTAGTATGGCCTTTTATTGAGCTTGTTGATTCTCTTGAAATAATAATTATTCACGGTATGAGTACGGGTTTATCCTTGGAAGAACCAATTTTTATGATGTTTCTGGCTGGAATAATTAGTCTATTAGTGTGGATGGTTTCAGTTTATCTTCCGGAAGCATGAAAACGAGCATTCATGATATAGTGTACTGTCGCAGGTTTATGTCCTCAATGAAATATGTGGGTTGGGGACTAACTTGCATAGGTGGTGCAGGTGTGCTATTAACTGCAATAATGGGTTATACGTACGCTCCTTTAGTACAATCTCCTCCTTTTAGATCTCCAGAAGCTTATAGAATCTTATTTTGGCACGTACCTTTTGCATGGACTTCATTTTTATCCTTCTGTCTATTATTTATCGGAGCAATTTCTTGGTTCTTAAAAAGAAAAGAGTGGGGCTGGAATTTATTCTGTACTGGCTCTGATTTAGGACTTCTTTTTGGATTAGGAGTCGTTATCTCAGGTCCTATATGGGGTTCGGCTGAATGGGGGGTACCATGGGATTGGGGAGACCTCCGATTGAATACATTTGGCTTACTTACTGCAGTTGCATTATTCATCGTTCTTTCAAGAAAATCTCAACCCGATGGAATTGAAACTAGAGATACTCTTTCTACAGTTGGATTATTTGGATTCGCATTAGTTCCAATTACTGCAGTTGCAACTACAATTTATCAGAAGAGACATCCTTCGGTTGTAATTGTAGAATCAAGTGAAACTGGTTTAGACCCCAAAATGCTCGAAGTCCTTACTTTGGGAGTAGCATCTTTTTGGGTATTAATGGCTGGACTTTCCATTCTTACATATATTTCGTACAAAATGGAAAAGGAGTTACAAATTTTATTGGATCAGATAGATGGAGAGGTGGTTCATTGAACGGCTTTGAATCATATGTAGTCACTTACTCAATATTAGGATTTTTATTGAGTTATTACATAGTATATATTGGGAGAAAATTAGACAATATTAGAATAAGAATAAGGGAGAGTCAATTATCTCTAGAAGATAAAAACTCAAAAAATTAGTTTTTTTTATTCACGAATCATTCTAATGCACTACGCTTTCGCAAGGGCTGAGCCATATGTCTAAGGACGCATTTTGTATTGTTTGTGGAGATTCCTCAAAACTTTCTTCCAATCGTCTTTGTGAATCATGTTTTCGTAAGCGTGTAACCTTATCGAAAATTTCCAATACAATTCAGCAGTTTCGCTGTCCTAAATGTGAGTCATATGAGATTAGAGGTCGTTGGTCTAAAATAGATAATGAGTCTTTAGCAGATTTGAGGATACGTGACAATCTCGAATTAGACGAAAGAGCTGAAGATGTGAACGTTGAGTTTGCTTTACAGGAAATTGATGATAGAACTAATCGAATTCACCTAGATGTTTCAGGTACTATTGATAATTTCCATTTTGATAATAGTTTTGAGGTTTTGTTACAAACAAGTAACGCGATTTGTACACCTTGTACAAGGAAAGATGGGGCATATTTCGAAGCTATCGTTCAACTTCGTTCGGCAGGAAGGAAACTATCTGAGAAAGAACTCAAAGAATTGAGAAATACTTTAGACGAAATGTTAGAAGGAATGGAAGCAGATCCAATGTTTTTCATAACTAAAGAAGGAATTGTAACAGGGGGTTGGGATTTACAACTTGGTTCCAAATCTATGGCTAGAAATTGGGCGCGTATTTTGACAAAGAAATTTGGTGGGACCGTTAAAGAAACATCCACTGTTGTTGGTATGAGGGATGGTATTGAGATTACAAGACTTACAGTAAGTTACAGAAAACCTGCTTATGATGTAGGTGATGTTGTGAAATTGAATAATGATTTATGGTTAATTGACTCATGGCAAAAAGATGGACCTATCATACGCCGATTGAAATTTTTCCAGAGAACAGGGGCTTCATGGAGAGATATGGAGAAGGCGAGAATAATTTGTTCTCGTTCGGAACAATTTATTGTTGATATATTGAATCGAGATAGTTCAGCAGCAGAAATAATGAATCCTCATGATTACACGATGACCACAGTTGCCTTACCCTATGATGATGATAAAGAATCAAAAAAATTACGTATTGGGTTCATAGATGATATATGGCTAGCATTACCTGGGTTTATAGGAGAGGCGACTGAATGAAATTGAAGGATTTACATGAACTTGTAAGAGAATTAGATTCTCAAGATATGGTTGGATATACACGTAAATTTTTGGATGATTTCGAACAAGCAATATCTAATGATGTTGATATTGATNCCGATATCGACTGGTCAGGNGTACTTTGTTTAGGNATGGGAGGTTCGGGGGCAGGAGGTACTTTTCTTTCAACTTTAGCAGATTATTCCGGAGGAATCCCTTTCATAGTCTGGAGAGATTACGGATTACCTTCTTGGTGGGGACCAGATTGGTTAGTATTAGCAACTTCTTATTCTGGAAATACAGAGGAAACAGTCGATGGCGTTCGTGAGGCTTTAGAGTCTGGCGGGACAGTTGTTGGAATTTCTTCAGGAGGTAAACTCAAGGAGATAATTTCAGAAAGTGAAGACTCATTATTCTTATCAGTCCCTGGTGGTCAAATGCCTAGATCTGCATTTGGTCATTTATTTGGAACACAATTATCTGTCTGCTGGTCTTTAGGAATAATTGAGAAACCAACAATTGAAGATATTTCGGAAATGATTGAACGTTTACGTTCGTCTTCTACTGATTTTGACATTAGTGGAGGTAATGGATTAGTCGTTTCAGTAGCTGAATCTATGATAAATAAGCAAATAGGAATAATCGCACCAACTATCTTGATGCCCGCAGCGTGTCGTTTTGCCAATCAGCTAAATGAAAACTCAGAAGTTTTTGCACGCCCTTCTGAATTACCTGAGATGAATCATAATGAGATAATAGCATGGACTTCCGCAAATCAAGATGAGAATTCTTTGATCTATTTTTCCTGTGAGAATATTCATCCTAAAATATATTCAAGAATGAATTGGATGCTTGAAAATATTGAAAATAATAACTCATGGATAATTGATTGTGAGGGGAACAGTCTTCTTGAAACACTGCTTTATGCTTCACATATTTCAGATTGGATCAGTATTGCTCTAGCATTATTACAAGGAATAGATCCATCTGATATGAATTCTATTGTCGATCTTAAGTCCTATCTTACTAAAAATCAATAAATTGGACCAAGAACAAATCTCGGATCGGGATAATTATCCAATGCTTTTTCCCTATTTTTTGGGTCAACAACACCTGGCATATCATGAGTTTCTGGTTCATTAATAGATAATTGAAAATGTAAGTGTGATTCCCATCCTCCATTCTCATGCTTATCACCCATCCAGCAAATCACTTCTCCGCGTGAAACTTTTTGACCTATTTTTTTCCCTTCTATCGATTCTGCACTCAAATGACCGTATAGAGCCCATATTGGTTTTTTGCTAACCATATGCTTCGTGATAATCACATATCCATAATCACCATCTGCAGGATTATATCCAAAATGAGAAATCTCTCCATCATCAAATGCCATGCAAGGTGTACCTACAGGAGCTCCTATATCTATACCAACATGTAGAAACCTCCCATCAGAAAATAACTCTGTTGAATACATCCCTGGCCTTAATTCATCATATCTTCCAATATCAAATTCATAATCTGATGGAATGTATTCTCCCGTGGTAAAATCTCTAACTTCATACTCATCTGGTAGATGAACAACTGGGTGATATCGTCCTGTTTGCCAATCAAACATAATGTTTCGAGAAAGGTATCACAAATGATTTTTTCTCTTTTAATCTATATTTTCATCTGGTAAATCTAGAAGTTTTGAAGTCTCTTTAACCGGTAATGTTTCGATATCTTTGAGTGCTCTGTCCATAGCACGGAGTCTAACTTGTACTTCTCCATCAATAGATAATTTGTTAGTAAGTGTATTAGCAGTCTTGTGTGCGCTTTCAATAGTTTTCCCAAACTTGGCATATTCGGTTTTAACTGCTCCTAATACTCTCCAAACATCTCCTGCACTTTCTTTGAGTGCTAATGTCCTGAATCCAACTTTAATACTTGAAATAAATGCAGAAAGATTTGACGGACCACAAATCATAATGCGATATTCTCTTTGAAGTATTTCTAAGAGATTTGGTTGTCTTGCTATATCTGCATATAGTCCCTCAGTAGGTAGGAACATTACGGCAAATTCAGTAGTGTAAGGAGGAGCAATATATTTTTCTGAGATATCTTTTGCCTTCTTTTTTACATTTGAAACAAGAGATTTCCTTGCCGCCTCTATCGAGTCTTTGTCTCCTACGTCTAATGCGTCAAGCCAAGATTGATGATCTTCAATCGGAAATTTACAATCAATAGGTAACCACAAAGTTTCTTCTGAATCATCATTACCTGGCAATGCTACAGCAAATTCTACAGTTCCATTATAATTAGGATTAGTTTGAACATTAACTCCAAATTGTTCTGGAGAGAGGAAATTCTCTAGAATTTGATGAGCCTGTAATTCTCCCAGTGCACCTCGGGTTGAAACATTCGCAAGAACCTTCTTCAATCCTCCAACATCGTCTGCAATGTTTTTCATTTCACCCAGTCCGCTGTGGACATCTTGTAATTGTTTACTGACGAGTTCAAAAGATGCCGTAATTCTTTTTTCTAAAGTTTCCTGTAATTTCTCATCTACAATTTCCCGCATCTGGTCAAGTTTTTTCTCATTCCCTTCTTTGAGTTTTTCAATATTCTTTGAGACGGTGGCTAAGTGTTCTTGTTGCGATATCCCAAGAGCCTGCAAAGTATTCATTTGTTCACTCCCCATTTCACGAATTTCTTTCCTTATCTCAATATCATTTTTTGAATTTGAATTATTCATTAGTTGCCAAAGGGCTATAATCAAAGCAAACGAAAGTGCAGCTATTACAATCATCTCGATGCCTGCCATATTTTACCATGTAAATTGACAGTACTTGAACTTGTAGATTTTTGTGTTTGTTAGAAAACAGTAAACAGTTCTTATTAGGTAGGCACTCCTAAGGNGACTCGTGATTAAGATGCAACCTGTGAATTGTGCAATTCTTGGATCGCGAGGCTTAGTTGCCCAGAGGTATCTTCAAAGATTATTAAATCATAATTGGTTTAATCTAGTATCTATTGTTGGTTCCAGCTCTACAGTGGGAATGAATATTCGAGAATTACCCTGGTCTCTCGATGAAGAAAGGCCTGATTTACCAAGTATTACTGTTCTTGGGTTGGATAATTTAGAAAATTTAGTCGTAGAATTGAAAGAAAAAAGAGTTTCTGTAATTTTTTCTGCTGTGCCTGATTCGATAGCTGAAAAAGTAGAAAGAAATCTTGCAGAAGAGGGATTCTGTGTAATTAGCCATGCTTCTGTTCATAGACTAAAAGGAGAAGTACCTCTAGTCATACCTGACGTTAATTCAGATCATTTGAAAATTTTAGATTCTCAAAGTTTTGGTACTGGTTCATTAATCTCTTGTAGTAATTGTATGGTTGTTCCAATTGCTTTAACTCTATATCCACTTATGGGGAAATTTGATTTTTCGTCAGTAAAAATAACTACTGAACAATCATTATCAGGAGGAGGTAGAAAGATGTTAGAAAGAGGTAGAAGCGGATTACCAGTTGATTCCTCTATACCTGGTGAATCTGAAAGCGTGGTTTCCGAATTAAACAGAATTTTAGGGAAGAAAATTGAAGGTATTTTTCAAGAAGCAAACTTAGATTTCAAAGTATGGTGTTCTAGGTCTAATCATGATTATGGGCACTTCGCAACTATTGAAATAAATTTCACTAAACAAGTTAGTGCTCATGAGATTATAGAGGCGTGGCAAATTTTCTCTTCAGAAGTTGTTGACTCTCGCCTCCCCTCCTCTTCAAATGTAATTGATTTTATAGACGGTGTTCTAGATCCTATTGAACATAGATGGGGTAATTCAGTTTCTGAATCTCCAGATAAAAATCTTAGTGCTGGTATGTCAGTATCTGTGGCTGAAATTGAAGTTTCTGATAACAAATTAAAATTCAAATTATTGTCGGATAATACTATTCGTGGGGCTGCTGGATATGGTGTTCTTTTAGCAGAATTACTAATCGCTGATGGAATTATTCAGGAATCAAATTATTTGCTTAATAGTGATTTCAATCAAAGTAATTGATATGTATTATCCTCTCGGATATCCCATGAGATTACGACATCTCGCAATCACTCTTTCAAAATTAGAGGCACATCCTTGTGAAAATGTAGATTTTGAACAGTATTCTACTGATGGAAATATTGCCTCTCAGTTTATTTCCTCGATTGTATCATTTGGAGATATATCTCCTGATTCAGTAGTTGCTGATTTGGGGGCAGGAAATGGTATCCTTGGGATAGGTGCATTGAAAGTTGGTGCGAAAAAATGTATATTTTTAGAAGTCGATAAGAAAGCTTGTGAAATCTTACATAATAATCTTTTATCGGTTGGTTTAACAGAATCAGGAGTGATAATTAACGAATTATTAGATAGTGAAACAGAACTTTCTAAAGTTGATTTAGTAATTTGTAATCCGCCTTGGGGCCGTCAAAAAGAAAAAGCGGATCGACCATTCTTGAATCAGATAATAAAAAATGGAGTGGTCTCCCATTTAATGCATAGTTCTCATTCTACTCATATACAACCTTTCTTCGAATCAAGAAATTGGACCGCTGAAAAATATGGTGAACTTGATTTTATTCTACCTGCGAATTTTTCTCATCACAGGGAAGAAAAAGCCTACACTAAGGTTGCTTTTTGGCGTTTATCTCCTAACTGAGTTTATCATTTGACCCGTGTTCTTCATAGGTAAACTATCTGTCGCGTGAGCAATGAGTGCCTCAGCAGGTGACTTTGTTACGCCCGGAACACGAGTTCTGGCAGACCAAAATACATCTCTTGGTGATGGCATTATTGATACTGAATCAGGACCTTTAGCCCTGCTAACAGGCAAGTTAATCTTAGAAGATGGAGTAATGTCTATTCAAATTCCAGGCTCTACTGCCAATTTACCTAAAATTGGCGATGTTGTAATTGGCCAAGTTAATCGTCTTAATGCAAAGACTGCAGAGATTAGGATTCTACACATTGAAGGAAAAGAGGGAGGAGGGAGAGATGTTCCTGCCTTGAAATTATTTGCCGACATATATGTGACTGATTTCGTCGATAGATATATTCCCTCCGCAGGCGATGCAATGCGCTCAAGAGATATTGTCAGAGCTAAAATTACTCAGTTTGAACCAATGCTAAAAGCCTCAACTAAAGATGACCCCAGTTTTGGAGTTATTCATGCTATTTGTCCGCCCTGTGGAGCAGTACTGCAAAAAAGTAATTCTGAACCCGATTTCAATGTGACGTGCAATAATTGTGATTACAAAAGTTATCGTGTTCTATCTAGTGGATTTAATGTTGGTTTTCATATACCCAAGAATTCTGACATTGACTCATTTAACAGACCTGGAAAGCGGTGGTCTGAAGAGGCTGAAAAAAATCTTGGTCATGATGGAGCCCGCCCTTATCTTTCGCCTTTAGCAGATTTCAGAAGAGGTATTAATCACGAAATACCAACATCTGTGGCTAGGCAGCTTGGCCGTAATAGGTCAAATGATCGTTCTAGAGGTCAGCGCAGGGAGATGTACAAGACTACTTGTACAATGTGTTCAAAGTCTACAGAAGTTCCATTCAAGCCAACGCCTGGTAAACCAATTAGATGTCGTGAATGTATGGAAAAGGTGAAAGAAGGTACTGCAACTAAGGAAGAACTCTCTGCAGAACGTCAGATTCTGAAAGCAGCAAGGGCAGAAATGCTAGAATCATCCGGTGTCAAATTATTCGTTGGAAGCATTTCTTGGGATGCCGATGAAGATGATTTGAGAAAATTATTCTCAACTTATGGCGAACTCAAAGACGTACATATCGCTAAAGATCGCGAAACTGGTAAATCAAGAGGCTTTGCTTTCATTAATTTTTCAAGTCTAAAAGACGGGCAGAAGGCAGTTAAAGAATTGGATGGAACTGATTTCCATGGCCGTAAAATTAGTGTTCAAGAATCTAATGAATCTCGTGGTGGATCTAGTAATAGACGTAGACAAAACAGAAAATAACCGTGTAATTCATTGCTGATGGTCATCTCCTAGGTTCATGGAAGGCTGGCTTGTAATAGACGGCTATGAAGATGAGCCGGCTGCATTTGGAGTTCCCAATTACCTTGGTTTTCATATTCGTTATATTTGTGGCGTTTTAGAATCTAGAGGTATTCCATATACGTACATGACAATCGATCAATGGAGAATTAAATATAAAAAACTCTTGAAAGATAAGTCAGATAGGGATAAGATTAGGAATGAATTTTCTGACCTCTCAGGGACTGTAGTTCTTGCAGGTTCGATAGTTCCTGGTAAGTATGTTCGAGGAACCCCAGTTAGTCAAAGAGAATTAGATGAAATTCTCTCTATAATTCCCAGTGAAATACCAATATTGTGTGGTGGATGGGCAATAAAAAATTGGAGGTACTCTGGATGGACACCTTTGCGAACAAATCTTTTCTGTGCAGTTAACGATGTTGATTCTTCTCTAAATTCTTTCCTTTCCACAGGAGAATGGAAACACAGTAAAAGAACTAAAGATCAATGGGAACTTTGGGCTTATCATGGTTCATCATCAAAAGCTGTCAAAAATCATCCTGATCTTGTAACTATTGATGGCCGACCTGGCCCATTGACTTATGAAATTGAATTATACCAAGGTTGTGTCAGATTCAAAAGAGGATGTAAGTTTTGTATAGAGCCAAAAAAAGGTGTACCAATATGGAGAGGTGAAGACGAGATACTGAAAGAAATTTCTGTAGCCTTAGATTCTGGTGTAAGAAATATTCGTATTGGGGGAGCAACAGATATCTACACTTATCGTGCAGAGGGAGTAAAGGAATTGGAGTACCCTATCCCAAATCCTGAACCAATTTGCAAAGTTCTTTCAGGAGCAAGAGAAGATGAAAGATTGGATATCTTACATGTAGACAATGGGAATCCATCAATTATTGCTGAAAATTTAGAACCTTCCAAAGAGATAACAAAATCTTTAGTTGAAAATCTAAGCGACGGTGCAGTTTTATCTTTTGGTTTAGAATCAGCAGATCCTAATGTCCATGAAATGAATTGGCTAAATTGTGATCCTAATCAACTAAAAATTGCTATCAAGCATATTAATCATTTTGGCCGAAAAAAAGGAGAAAGAGGACTTCCTAAACTTTTACCTGGGCTTAATTTTATAGCAGGATTAAATGGAGAAACTAAAAAAAGCTATGATTTGAATCTGAAATTATTACATGACTTAAGATCTGAAGGACTATTGTTGCGTAGAATCAATATTAGACAGGTCGAAGGTCAAGGCTTCCAAAAAATTTCTGAAAATGATTTTAAGAGTTTTAAGAAAAAAGTTCGTGAAGAGATTGATAGGCCACTTCTAGAGGAGATTTTCCCAATAGGTTCTGAATTATCAAAAATATGGTGGGAATCTCAGGGCGATAGAATTAGGAGGCCTGAACAGGTCGAAGAACCTCTTTATCGCTCATCTTCAATTCATGGTAAATCTGGAATTACTTTTGGAAGACAGATAGGAGCGTATCCAATACTAGTTGGGGTTCCCTACCTTATACCTTTGGAGACTAGTTCGAATATTATTGTCACAGGTCATGGCATGAGGAGTATTTCAGGTGTTGAAATAGGACTGGATATTAATTCAGTTTCTCAACAACAATTGGAGTCCATACCTGGAATTGGAAAGAAGGCAGCATGGAGAATTATTAGTTCTAGGGCAAAAGCTAGTCGTAGTTCAAAAATTCCATTTAATTCCGTTGAAATGGCTTTTGAAATGGCACAAGTTGATTTATCTCCGATAGCAGAAAAAGTATTATCAATCTGATACATTTGTGTGTCAGTATAGAGGAATAGTCATATTCTGAAGATGTACGCTAGCCCTGTATGTCAAACATTCAGTTTACCAAAAAGAGTTTTTCGATTGGAATTTGTCTTCTTTTTTTACTAGTTCCACTAGTAGATGTTATTGATTCTTCAAAAGATTTAGAAAATATCGAAGATTCTCAATCTTCATCATTTTCTAAAACCTCGAGTTCGATGAATTCTCCTGGTTCTGAAAGAGGAAGCGTCTTTACTAATTCTATCTTTGAACTAAATTCTGGATCTCCCACCCTTGTACTTGAAAATGGTAGTTTAGTTTCTTTCTTCAACGGTTCACCAATTTTCTCTGAGGATGATGTAATATCTGTCTCAGGGCAATGTTCTCTATTGTCAAATTTCAGTTTATTCTGTTCTGGAATTAATAATTATGGTCAACTTGGATTGGGTAATCAGCAACTATTGAGTGGCTACGTTGATTTTGGAAATAAAATTCCTGCAGCTATTTCCCAAGGTAACGATCACTATTGTGCTATTTTAGATGATGGTTCTGTATCTTGCTGGGGTAGAAATAACATGGGTCAGGTTGGTGATAGTTCGAATAATAATAGAAACTCTCCTGTCTCCGTAAATCTAGGAGTGAACAAAACTGCAGTTTCAATCTCTAGTAGTAATGATTTCTCTTGTGCTTTATTGAATACAGGTGAAGTTTCCTGTTGGGGAGATAATTCATATGGTATCTTTGCAGATGGTACAACATCAAATAGTAATTCACCTGTAATAGTTAATCATTCAGTAGGTGAAAGGGCCGTTTCTATTGCGACTCCTGGATATAGTGTATGTGCAATTTTTTCTAGTGGGAATATTAGTTGTTGGGGAGAGTCATACACTGTTCTATCATCTGATGGAGAAGTTTCAGAAGGAGCTATATCAATCAATCTCCCTGTAAATAGAACTGCTATTTCGCTTGATGGCACTGGTTCACATGTGTGCGCAATTCTAGATAATAGTTCAGTAAATTGTTGGGGAGTAAATACCTATGGGCAATTAGGAAATGGAGAATGTTCATCATTAATTTCTAGTAGTGGATGCACCGGTAGTAATACTAATACTCCCCAGTATGTCAATCTCTCAAATGTTATCGCAATTTCATCAGGATTAGAATCAACTTGTTCAATTAACTCTTCTTATCAATTATTCTGCTGGGGTAAACAGGAGCAAATCTTTGATAATTCCTCAATTTCTAAATTATCTCCATATTCGATGAACTTTAGTGCTTCAGACGTTTCTTATTCTGATCAAGATATGGATGGAGATGGAATCACTAACGATTTAGATGTACATATGTTTGGCGATGATGATGGAGATGGAGTTCCTTCACCCACAGACCCATATCCTAGCAATCCTGCTAGATGGATGAATTGTGATCTTGGATCATGGGGTCGGATAGATTGTACCGAATCTTCTTTAGGTCATTTTTCATTATTCTCATCATTATATCAATCTGAATGTGATTTAGGAGAATATCAACATCAAACTGGTAAATCATATTGTAATCAAGCATCTGCTGGATATTATGTAAGTTCAGTAGCTTCTGTAAATCAATCTAAATGTCCAGAAGGATACTATCAAGATCAACTCCAATCATCTTCCTGTCTTATTTCTAGCCCTGGTAGTTATGTATCTCTAACTACGGGAGATGCTGGAAACTCGAACAGTTCTTCATACAATCTAAGTTCAACGAGTGCTAGTTACACTGGCCGTATTTCTAACCAATATGATTCTCATGATTTTTTCAAAATAAATGTTGAAAAGTCACATCATATTTCTGTTACTATTGAATCAGAAATTGTTGAGGTTAATATCTCACTTTTCGATCAGTCAATGGTTCTTTTAGACACAAATAACTCCTTGTCGAATGGATCAATAGTATCTACAAATTTAACCTCAAGTTCTTCGTCAAGAGATATCTATATTGTAATTGAGAACGTAAATGTTAATGTTGGAGATTATCATATGAATTTAACCTATTACAGTGATGATGGTTCTACTATTATCGGAGATATATTCAATTCAATAGATGCAGAAATTGGAGTTACTTCATTCTTATGTGCTGAGGGAACTTTCGAATCAGAATCTGGAAGTTCTTCATGTACATCTGCGGCCCAGGGATACTTTGTTTCTAGCCCGGGCTCAACATCTCAAACTCCCTGTTCTCCTGGTACTTATCAGGGGCTGACCGGTCAAACTAGTTGTTTGATAACCTCTCCAGGATACTATACATCTGCTTACGGTTCGTTTTTCCAAACTCCTGCCTCCTTAGGCTATTATGTTGATACAAACGGATCTTCTAGTCAAACTGCATGTCCTCCTGGGACTTACCAGAATCAGACTGCTCAGACAGCCTGTATCGATACTGATGCTGGATATTACACCTCTTCATCAGGATCTCCTTCTCAGATAGCTTGTTCTAATGGAACTTATCAACCAAATACTAATCAAGTCTCTTGTATTCTTTCTTCACCAGGATATCATGTTCCTAATATTGCATCTACCTCTCAATTACCTTGTAATCCTGGAACTTATCAACCATTCTCTGGACGCTCAGATTGTATAGATGCTAGTCCAGGATATTATACCTCTGCATTGGCATCGACGACTCAATCTCCTTGTGTTGTGGGTAGTTTCCAGCCAAATCATGGCCAAAATAGATGTCTTGCAGCAGATCCAGGACATTATGTAAATACTAATGCTTCAGCTACCCAAACTGAATGTGAATTGGGAACTTATCAGCCATATTCATCGAGTATTAGTTGCTTAGATGCAGATCCTGGGTATTATGTAGATTCAACTGGTTCACCATCTCAGACCGCTTGTTTGGTTGGAACTTATAATCCTGAAATAGCATCTAATAGTTCATCATCTTGTTTGGATGCTGAACAAGGTTTCTATGTTCCAAATAATGGTTCAGCTGTCCAATATGTATGTTTACCGGGGACTTATCAACCGAATATCTCTCAATCTTCATGTATTGATGCGGATTCAGGATATTATGTCAATTCTTATCAGGCAATTAGCCAAGAACCTTGTTCATTAGGAACTTATCAGCCTCAGGCTGCACAAATTGGTTGTTATAATGCAGATCCAGGTTATTATGTTGATTCGTCTGCAGCTGAAATGCAGACTCCATGTTTAGCAGGAAGTTACAATCCTTCTTCATCTGCTACAAGTTCTGATTCATGTTTATTTGCTGATTCAGGACATTATGTCCCATTAGATGGTTCTTCCTCTCAATTAATTTGTTTAGAAGGTACTTACCAACCATCTGAGGGTCAGATATTATGCATAGACTCTCCAGAAGGCACGTATGTAATGAATCAAGGACAATCTCAATATATTGAGTGTGTTAGCGGTACATATCAGCCAGAAACAAAATCTACATCTTGTATTTCCGCTGAAATTGGACATTACTCGCCGAATGAGATGTCAGTAAGTCAAACTCCTTGTCCATCTGGAACTTACCAACCTAATTCTGGTCAGTCATCCTGTCTGGATGCAGATATTGGTTACTATGTTTCATCAGAAGGACAATCATCACAAGAGATTAATCCAATTGACTTTTACACAGATTCTAGGGGTAGTTCATACCTGACATCATGCCCATTAAATTACATAACAATAATTCAGGGTGCAACTTCAATTAATGATTGTTATTTGGATTCTGATATGGATAGAATCATAGATGAAGAAGATATTGATGATGACGGAGACGGAAGGTTAGATTCTACAGATTCTTGCAGTCCTGGAGTAGTTGGATGGATTAGTAATTCTACAACTGATATTGATGGAGATGGATGTAAAGATGATACAGAAGACAGCGACGATGATAATGACTCGGTTTTAGATATATATGATGCCTTCCCAACAGATTCCAGTGAATCAATCGATACGGATTCTGATGGAATTGGCAATAATGCAGATGATGATGATGACAACGATGGTTGGACCGATCTGCAAGAATCAATTTGTGATACAGATCCACTAGTATCTCAATCCATTCCGATTGACACAGATTCAGATCTTGAGTGCGATATTGTAGATTCCGACGATGATGGTGATGGCTACTCGGATGCTAGTGATTGGGCGCCATTAGATCCCAATGAGTGGCTTGATACTGATGGAGATGGTATTGGAAATGAAGCTGATACTGACGATGATAATGATGGCTTATTAGATATTGATGAAATTGCACAAGGAACTAATCCTCTTCTTGCCGATAGCGACGGAGATGGCTATAATGACATAGATGATTGGGATCCTAACGATGTATCTGAATGGCAAGATTCAGATAATGACGGAGTTGGAGATAACTCAGATTCCCATCCTGGAATCAAATATTTCCAGACAAATCTCCAATTTGTATTAGCAGTTTCAGGAGGAATAATAATTTTAGCAATTTTCGGTTACTTAGGAGTCATAATTTTACGTAAAAAACCAGAGAGTTCCGTCGAAGAATCAACTGAAAAGAATGAAGTTATAGAAGTCGATTATCCACATGAGGGTATGTCAAAGACTAGCGATGAATTAGAAACTGATAGTTCAATAGATAATTCAGATACCGCTGATAAAGAGGAAGAAGTTCCTGAAAATAAAGAAGTTGCAAGAGACACTTCTCATATTGATGCATTACTAAATGAACTCCCCACTCCTCCTAAACCTCAGATTATTTCACCTCCTGAAGGGACACCGGTGAACGAATATGGACAGAGAGTGTGGGCCGATGAAACCGGTCAAGTTTGGTGCGTAAATTCTGATGGGTCAATACTGAAACATGATGCTGCAACTGGTGGATGGATTCAATTTCATAATTAAAATTAGAATTGAATCACGTTAGCACCCCATGCTAAACCGCCGCCGAAAGCTGCTGTGACAACTAAATCTCCATCTTTTATTAATCCCTTTTCCATTGCTTCTTTCATTGCAATAGGGACACTCGCTCCTGCAGTATTACCATATTTGTGTAAGTTTGTGTAAGTTTTTTCCATACCAAGACCTAGCTTTTCCATCCCGGTCTTGATAATATTTATATTAGCCTGATGAGGTATTACCAAATCTACATCTTCAATACTCTTACCTGCTTTTTGTAATGATTCTTTTACAGCTTGGGGAAAAGCTTCGATAGCAAAATTCCAGACCGCTCTACCATCCATGTGGAAATATTGTGAACCTTCTACAAAATCTTCTGAATTAAATGGAGTTCTAACTCCTCCAGCAGGTATTTCAATAACAGAAGATCCAGATCCATCAGACATTAGCCATGAGCTAATAATTCCTTTTCCTTCATCAACTTGGGACAACACCGCAGCTCCAGCACCATCTCCAAACAGTACACATGTGGCTCTATCTTTCCAGTTCAATATCCGTGAGTATATTTCAGATCCGACAACAAGAACATTATCGTAACCATTAGTACCTACATATCTACTTCCTATATCTAATGCATGAACCCACCCTGCACATACTGCATTAATGTCAAAAGCTGCACAATCAGTACAACCTAATTTATGTTGAATTATTCCTGCTGTCGAGGAAAGCGGTACATCTGGAGATGATGTTGCCAGAATAATTAGATCGATATCTTCTGCTTTTAATCCGGCATCATTTAAAGCATTTTTACATGCTTCTACGGCCAAATCAGATGTACAAGTTTCGGGACTTGCAATTCTTCTTTTTTTCATACCTGTCTTTGTAGTAATCCATTCATCGCTGGTGTCAACAAGTTTCATCCAGTCATGATTACTCATTTCATTTGGCGGTACATATGCGCCCAATCCTATTATGCCTACTGATACCATATTCAACTCTATGGATTATACCTATACTTTCAGTCTTACCCTATTTTATAGAAGAAAACCACTATTAGNTTAAGTGAGCATTAACACCATCAACAAGCCAAATATGAAATCTAAGTAGTGCTTCAAAGATGCATGGCGTCATTTGGAGACCATCCTTCGTTACCAGAATCGCTTGAGTCGATTTTGACAGATGAGTCTGTATCAACTATCTTTTTGAAAGCAGAATGTAAACCTAGAGTTAAGAGCGGGCACATCTCTTCCTTAACTTTGAATGAATTAGATTTAGAAAAATGGAATAAACCAAATTTACTGGATCTTTCGGAAGAACTATCATTAATTGTTGAACAAAATTCCGCTCGCTCTGATTGCTTTATTGAAATTGAGCGTGAAGGATGCAAGGTGATGCAAATTGGAGATCTTCGTGTAAGTTGTGCATGGCCTCCNTTTTCTGATGCCTGGGAAATCACAGTAGTTAGGCCTGTAGCAAATTTGCAGTTATCNGATTACGAATTAGATAAAGAACTTGTAAATAGATTATCTAACCACCACCGGGGAATATTTGTAGTTGGTAAGCCTGGTTCAGGAAAAACTACTTTTGCACAAGCAATCGCCTCATATTTAGATTCTGAAATGGGGGCGATGGTCAAGACTATGGAGTCTCCGAGAGATTTACAAGTTCCTCAGAGAGTCACTCAATATGCACCCTTAGAAGGTGATTTGGAGAAAACAGCTGAAATCATATTCTTACTAAGGCCAGATTTTGTAATATTTGATGAGGTGCGCCGTGCTAGAGATTTTGAGATATTTGGTGATGTACGTTTAGCAGGGGTCGGTCTTTTGGGGGTTACTCATGCAAATAGTGGTTTACAAGCAATTCAAAGATTAGTTGGAAAAGTTGAATTAGGTTTGATTTCACAGGTTCTTGATACTGTAATCCATATTGAAAAAGGTAAAATTAACCAAGTTTTAGAATTGAAAATGGTTGTTAGAGCGCCTACTGGTATGGAATCAGACCTAAGTCGCCCTGTGATAGAAATCAGAGAGTTTCCATCAAATCGTTTGACCCATGAAATGTTTGCTTTTGGGTCAGAAATTGCAGTTGTTCCTGTTAGTGGCTCAAATGAAGAAGGAGGTAGTCCTGCTTGGAAATTAGCCTCTGAGGAACTAAAGAGAGAAGCGACTAGACTCACAGGAATATCTGTCAAATATGCAAAATTTGTTACCGATTCAGCAGCTATAATCTATGTTGATGACTCTGCAATAGGTTCTATGATAGGGCCAGGTGGAGAAGGAATTCGTAGATTAGAACAAGATATAGGGTTGAAGTTAGATGTAAAATCAATACAAGAACTTCCAAGGGCGTTAAGAAAGAAATTAGAAAAATACAATGACTCTAATTTCGACGCTAGTTCATGGTCTAAAAAACCAGGAAGAAATTGGGATTATAATTCTGGTAAGACTAAAAGGGGTAAAGGCAGAAAAGGCCGCCGATAATTAATCGTGTTTTGTACAAATATTCATTGCTTCAGAGAAGAAACCTAAACTCCATCTTCCTCCTTCTCTACCTACTCCAGAGTCTTTCACTCCTCCAAAGGGGACTCTTAGATCTCTATGTAGCCATGTATTAATCCAAACCATACCTGTATGAATTTCCTCTGCTACTCTATTGCCCTTTTCCAGATCACTAGTCCAGATACTTCCTGCTAATCCATATCTAGTATTATTTGCAATATCAACTGCTTCTTTTTCGGTATTAAATTTATGAATTGTTACTACAGGACCAAATATTTCTTCAGTAGAACATCGTGATTTTACATCTAGATCTGCAATTACAGTCGGAGATATCCAATTTCCATTCTTATACTCCTCAGAAAGATCGGGGTAACCTCCCGTTAGTATTGTTCCTCCTTCACTCTTCGCAATTTCAATATATTCTTCAACCTTTGAAAGGTGTTCCGGAGATATCAAGGCACCTAAAATTGTATTCTCATCAGAAGGATCACCAATTTTCATTGATTCAACTTCGAGGACAAATTTATCAATAAATTCTTCGTATATATCATTTTGAACTAGAATCCTACTTCCACACAGACATACCTGACCCTGATTTAGAAATCCTGATCTAACAACTCCTTTAACTGTCCTTTCTAGATTACAGTCATTAAAGATAATACTAGCATTTTTACCGCCTAATTCGAGACTTAATTTTTTGAAAGAACTAGCGGCTGATTTTGCAACTAAGGAGCCCGTCGAAGTACCTCCGGTAAATGAAACCAAAGAAATATCTTGGTGCGAGACTAACGGTGAACCGGCTCCTATTCCATCTCCATGAACTAGATTAACTACTCCTTTGGGTAATCCGATCTCATCAATAGTTTTCATTAGTAAATCTGCAGTCAATGGTGTCATTTCACTTGGTTTACAAACAACAGTATTTCCCATTCCTATTGCGGGTGCAACTTTCCATGAAAGCAGATACAAAGGCAAATTCCATGGAGTGATTAGTGCCCCAACCCCGACTGGTTTGTATATGACTTTATTTGTAGCATCTCCCATTTCAAAAATTTCATTATTTAGATCTCTTATCATTTCAGCAAAAAATCTGAAGTTTTTGACTGATCGATAAGCATCAACCTCTCTTGCTAGAGAAATGGGTTTACCAGTATCTTTACTCTCTAGTGTCGCAATTTCTTCATATTTAGATTCTAATTTATCAGCTATCTTATCTAACCAATTTGCTCTCTCCAAATTTGTAAGAGACGACCATTGAGGTAGTGCTTCTTTCGCTGCATGAACTGCCTTGTTTACGTCATTTTGGTTAGATTTAGGGATTAATGCAATCAATTCTCCTGTTGCTGGAGATAGGTCTTCTAACCACTCTCCTGAATCTGGTTCAGTAAATTTACCAGATATATAATTTAAGATATTCAATTCCTCATCTCCTAGATTCCTTCATTAGAAAATGGGTCCTTGCGAGTCATTGCTGCAGAATATTCATTCCAATCTAAGTTAAACCGATCTTGATCAGGATCCCACTCGTCCCAAGTAATTACCTTCTCCAAGTTTTCTTGATATTTTTCTGGGACAATTCCTGATACAATAAATGCCTTCTGCCTATGCAAGGGGTAAGGATTTCTTAATTCAATTCCTAAAACACCTAGAACTGCTCTTGCAACATACCATGTCGCTTGTGAATTCCATCCATGAGCAATCTTAATTACAATCCCCAAACCTTTGGGCCAGTCTGGGTGTTCAATTGATAGACCAAGTAACCCATCAGCACCTTCTTTGGCAATTAGTTTCCCATTACCTGCTTTAAGACAAGTTGAATCAAGACGATTAAACCCGCCTATTAAATCCGGATTTTTATTCATAGCCTCCCAAATCCAGTCATCATCCTTTTTTGCAACAAGGCCAGCAAACATTATTGCAAGTTCATCAACTGTATTGGAAACTGTAGGAAGGCCACAACCATCCTTAGCAACTCTCTTTGGGACCCAATCAGGTTTATTCATATATTCTTTTAGAACATCTAAAAATAATGGAAACCAAGGTGTACTAGGAAGTGTATAACCTGCTCTACTCATTCCCATTTTTCTCATCCCTTTCAACAAGGCTGCATGTTCTCCTGAGCACGTATGAAACCATCTTCTAGGCCTCCTGACCTGTCTTCCGAACTGAATAAGTGGCACATCCAAAGGACATTGCATTAACCCCCATTCGGATTCAGTTAGAATGGACTGTGCAGCAGCAACATGCTCTGTATCGCCATTATGTGACGAGCATGAAATTGCCTTTTGTTCCCAAGTTAATTCATCTTCCAAAACCTTTGCGAATGGTTTCATCATTAGTGGTTTCATCATAGATCTCCCATAAATCAAGACATTTCCTCCAAATGAATGTATTATTTCATTTCCATGAGCCCATGCAATAGCTCCATGAATAGTATTCTCAGAAACATCCATTCTCCTAAAATCTACTAATGGTTCCCATTCTACGTCTCTTCCAGTTGCTATGCCTTCATGTTTCTCTCCGAGAGGATTAGTCGGAAATACTGCAGACCCTGGCCTCCCTGGAGATACTGATGAGGGCCGGTTGAATTTTTTCTCTTCCATATCACGTCTCTCCATTAACTATAGGTACAACATCATTCATAAATGCCTTCATATTTCTTTGAACTCTTTCACTGTCATGATTAAAGAAATCAAACCAACACATTAGTTTATCATTTTTATTAAATCTTTGAATGATTTGTTGTGCAACCTCTTGGACATTACCTATTACTGCATTATCTGTTGCTCTTTCAACTTTTGAAGGATCTATTGTTCCTTCTAGTGCGCTCCAGTAAGTATTCAAAGCGGCTCTAGCTTCTTCTTTAGCAGCAATACTTTGTTCATCAGGTGTCAAATCTTCTTCATTATTTACAAAGACCATTATTGTTCTTGGCATCATATTTCTATTCCAAGGTCCGCCGTTAGAGTGATAGTACTCGTTCATTCTTTCATGGGTTTCTTCTATTATATGTGGAGGAGTAATACTGAGATTAAAAACTTGAACAGGCCTCCATTTATTTACCTCAATCTGTAATTTTGGATCATGACTCCCAAGAACAAGATTTAGCAATTCTCTCCTCCAATTTTGAGGTATTGTCTTTATTTCTTCAAAATTATACCTATGAGGTATCTCAACTACATCAGGTATTTTTTCGAGTTTATTATACTTCATATATACGGATTGAACTTTCTCCCAATCCTCATTGGAACGAAAGTTTTCTCTAGTAAGAATTGTATCTCTAATATCATTTGAAGAAATTACTTCTCCATTCAGTAGTCTCAGAAAAATCTCAGAAGCTTCTGCAAAAATTTGCCCTCTTAATGCAGGCCAAGCCGCCTCTTCAATCATATTCCTTGGGACTATCCCATATGGTCTTGCCATAAATTCAAACCTACCTGCTGAAAAACCAATATGTAATCTTCTTTGTTCCATTTCGTCCAGCCCATGTAACGCTATAAATGATCCAACACGCTCTGCAATTGCAATTGGGCCACCAGAAGCGAGAATTGATAATACAGCACTACCAACTTCCATTTTTTCCGTTCTTGCGAACATCTTTTGCGCTATTTGGAAGAAGTCTGTACACAATCCAACTTCTCCAGGGTAGTGAGGAACCACTGGTGTTTTGTTCCTTTTTTGTATTTCAGTAGATAAATGTGCTTGAGCCACCCATCCCACTCCAAACCCTAATTCATCTGCCAACTCAACCTGTTCAAAGAAGTTGGAAAACATCTCATTTTCAGAAGGAATATAGCCCGAAGTATCTGGAGTCTGAGAAATTGAAAAGAATATATCAAATAACATTTTTTTCACACTCAAATTGAACGCATTCTTCCGCCATCTACTGCTAAGCTAATTCCTCTGATTGAGCCACTGCTCGGCAAGCAAAGCCATGTAACTGCGGCTCCAGTTTCTAATGGATCAATCAATCTCTGAATTGGAACTGAATCCATCCATTTATCTTGAACAGATTTTATTGATTCACCGGTCCTATCTGAAATAGATTTAGCAAGGGAACCCAGCCTATCTGTATCTGTAAATCCAGGAAGAATATTATTTATCGTTATACAGGGATTTAACTCTCTAGAAAGAGATTTGGCCCATGACCCCATGGCTCCTCTCAAAGTATTAGACAGCCCGATATTATCTATAGGTTCTCTAACTGATGTAGAAATAATATTTACAATTCTTCCATAGCCTTCACTTTCCATAATTGGAGTGAGAATCTGAGTGATAGTATGTGCTGCATGTAGATGCCTTCTGAATGGAGCATCAAAGTCATCTATTTTATTCGATAATAGAGGCCCTCCTGGAGGCCCACCTGCGTTATTAACTAAAATATGAATTTTCTGTTTCTTAGTTAATTCAAAAATTTTATGTTCCAAAGTCGCAATATCTTCTAAATCAAGTATTAACTTCGAATGCCCACTGCCATACATTTCATCCACTAGAATATCTAGTTTTTCAGATGATCTTGCACACACTGTTACATTTGCTCCAGCTCTAGCAAGCATTAACGCTGTAGCTCTGCCTATACCTTTTGAAGCACCGCACACAAGAGCATTCTTACCACTTAATATTCCATCTGCATACGGAAACTCCGAATCTAATATTTTTTCCATTTTTTCACCTAATCTATGTAATGAGCATAAGTTTGTTGTTCCAATTTCTTGTACACAACTTGCAACACCTCTTCCGGGGCATTCCTAAATGTTGGATGGGGGCTTTCTCCTTGAGGTTGTCTCATTTCACTCCACCTTCCCTCTTCATATGCCATCAATGCTTCCTTCATCAGAATACCTGCTAATACGAGAGTTTCATAGCATAAATCTTCATATTTCATCCCTCTTTTAACAGGAACTTCTCTTCTCAATAGCAAGTGCCCCGTATCAACTCCATTATCACAGAAATGTGTAGATGACCCAATCGGGATGTCGTGATAAACACTCCAAGCAGGCGATGCAGAGCCTCTACATTCAGGCAATAAACCTGGATGACTATTTACTACTCCATCCTTGGGATAATCTAGTATTTCTCCACGAATAATTCTGGTCCCTCCAAAAACTATGATATCCAAATCTAAGTCAAGAATATGTGGCATTACTTCTTCAGAATTATGAATCGGTACTTCAACATGTTTTACTTCGATGTCTTGCTTTGACAAATCTTCAAGTTGTGATTGGATCGTTTCTGCTATTTGATTTCCCTCTATCCGTTTTAGAAATTTTTCTCTTTCTTCATCTGCAATTACAGAGTCTTCTGTGATGATAATTTTGGGAATGAATTTCTTTGAGATTAACTGTTTTAGCATCTCTCTACCGTATGGATGCTCTTTTAGAAGTAGGAATGCGAAGCTCGGCTTGGCCATATATATCGTACACCGCAGAGGTTTCTGATACCCGTTCTTTTCGGTATCGATGTTTCTAATTCATACTATAATTACTTCAAAAATCAAGTAACCAATACCTATTCCGATTGAAATAGAGATAACTAATCCTAATAATAAAAATTTCTTAATCTTAGAAATCACTCCCTTTATTGGAAGCCCGAAGCCATCATCAGATGCGTTGATTATATCGTATATCAACTTCAATTGTGGTAGCATATTAATCTCTTCTTTTACGGGGTTACCCTTGTTCGATCTCGAGGGAACAAGACAACCTCGCGTACATTTCCGGCTCCTGTAAGAACCATCAATAATCTTGCTACTCCTAATCCCCAACCTGCATGTGGAGGCGCCCCATAACGGAAACCATCAGTGTAGAAAGTAAAGTCTTCAGGATTAAGATCCATATCTCTGAGATTTTGTTCAAGAACATCTACTCTATGTTCTCTTTGTCCTCCGCTAGTCATTTCATCACGTCCATAATTAAGATCGAAACCTCTGCTTAGTTGGCCTCCTGAATCACTTTTTTCATTTTTATTATGGTAAATATAGAATGGTTTCATCGACATTGGCCACCTAGGAAGGAAATGGAAACCAGGATATTTTGCTGCTATTAGGTCACAATGATGACTTTCAATATCATCTCCCCATTCAATTTCACCACCTCCACTTTTGACAATTTCTATAGCTTCAGAATATGGTATTCTTGGGAAAGGTAGTTCTGGGACCTCCACAGTAATTGTATTTTCTCCTTGACTTATTTTGTACTCATTAATTACATCAATTAAACTTTGATCATTTTCATAAACAGATGACCAGATATGATGAATCATCCTTTCTTGAACTCCCATTACATCTTCGTCATTCATCCATGCCCCCTCAATATCAAAAGAAATAAATTCATTTAGGTGTCTGTACGTATCGTGTTTTTCTGCTCTAAATGCAGGGCCTATCTCGAAAACTCTTTCCAATCCTCCTAGAACTGCTAATTGTTTGTAAAGTTGAGGTGATTGGCTTAGGAAAGCGGGTGTATCAAAATACATCATAGGAAATAGATTGGTCCCTCCCTCAGAAGCACTTGCAATAATCTTAGGACTATTCATTTCCATGAAACCTTCTTTGATTAGGTGTTCTCTACCATATTGTAAAACCTTACTTCTTAGTTGGAACATTGCATTCACATGAGACCTTCTTAAATCCAAATGCCTATTGTCGAGTCTTATGTCTAATCCAATTTTTACATCATCAATTATTCCTACAGGTAATGGAGTAGCCGCTTCAGCTAAGATTTCGCCAGATGTCACATTTATTTCGTACTCTGGAGATGGCATTGGTTCTCCCTCAGCTACCTTCGGTGGTCTTTTTTGTGCTACTAAACCAGTTACTTGAACAGTTGATTCCCTAGTAGATGATTGTATCAAATCAAAGATTTCTGGGTTCATATTATCCTTTTTCAAAAATGCCTGAATATGTCCTGTTCCATCTCTTAGCATAATGAAACAGATGGCACCCCTGCCACGTATGGTTTCTGCATATCCTGCAACACTTACTTCCTCACCTACCAATGACGCTCCTTCACTTACAATTTGACCTATTGTATGTGTTCGGTAAGATGTAGGCTCCCATTGGCTACTGTCTCTCATGGTTTGGCGGAGGAATACTTGGTTATGAATCAAATCTATTCTTCTTCCTCTGATGCCAATTTAGTAGCAATTAGTAAAAATGCTGTATGGCCCATTGGTTGATTACCAGGTCTAACCCCTCCTTTACTTGCTTTACTCCATTTTCTTTCGATAATTTCTCCAGCCCATTCAATACTCAATTTCTCTTCTTCACAAGCATTCCATGATTTTTCTAATTGAGAAGTTGTTGGACAGTAACAGGCAATCCTTCCTCCGAATCTAAGACAAGGAACGATTGATTTTAGTACAGTCCAAGGCTCTGCGACATCAATTACTGCTGCATCAATTTCAGTACAAATTTCCTTCACATGTTTGGTAATATTAGATAGATCATCAACAACTAAGTGCCAATTAGGAAATTCTGGCAAAATTTCTTCTAGCCTATCCATATTTTGTTTGCCAACAGTTGCATGTTCGTTTCGAATCTCTACTGAGATTAGAGTTCCACTGTCCCCTAACACATTTGCTAAATTCATAGCGAGACCGGCGGAACCATGGCCTCCTTCCAGAACTCGACTACCTACTCCAATTCCTAGCCAAGAAATTAAGAAACCTGAGTCTTTTATTCCAATAGTTTGGGCTCTTCTAACCATATTTCGACGTGCCTCTGGCAGAGCTGCTTTAACTATGGTCAGAGATTTCTGTCCCACCTTTATCCTATCACCAATTGAGTATCCTTCTAATAATTCACCAGAATCAAATCTTCCGAGACCTTTTACCTTAACTTCTCCAGATTTTTTTTGTAATAGATAGGCTCTACCATCATCCTCTCTCAGAGCCACCCAATCTAGTTCATTGATTTCGGTCATTGCTTCGACGCAAAGGTTCCACGATATCAAGTCATTTGATTGTAAAGTAGGGTTTTTATTATTCTATTTATAAAAACAAATCTTAGATAAGGTTATACGATGCTGCATAAGCGTTCATTTAGTGTTGAGGAACGAATTGTACAGTTCGGTCTTGGCGGTTGCCATGATGTCACTGATGGTCATTATGACATTGGGTGGACTAATTGATTCGGAAGAAAATGAATTATCTTATTCGAATGAACTGGAAAAAGAGGAATTGCCACTTTTCGCAACCAGTCCAGGTCATACCGTATTTGGTGAATATGTTGGAGCACATTGGTGTGGCCCTTGTATGAGCAGCGCGTCCCCATCTCTTAATAATCTGAAAACATCGAATCCTGAAGATTTTACTTATGTTTCCTTTTTCGAAGGTTCCAGTACTGGATGGCCCTCGGATTCAATAGGTAGTTCAGGAACTCGAAGAGATCATGTCATGGGTGCATCTAGTGGTTATCCTACATTTTCTTTTGCAGATGAACAAGCAGGATCTTGTTACAAAGTAGGTGCTGGTGGTACTAATTTCTATGATAGTGATTTTTCAGCTGGTGGATGTATGGCGCCAACTTCCACAGATTTTTCTATGGAACTTTCAACCTCTTTGAATCCTTCTGGAGATACTGTAACAACTGATCTAACAATTACATACCTAGGCTCTTTACCATCAGTTTCGGTGTATGTATACGCTGCTGTTACTGAGCATTCCGGGGCTGAGAATTATGATGATGGATATAAGCCGCATCACGTTTGGAGATCTTGGCTTTTGAATAGTAATGGAAATGGATTTGAACAGGTTGTACTTTCACCCAGTTCACCTACAGAACTTTCTTGGGATAAACCATTGAGCACAGTTAGAGCTTCCGGAGGGAACACTCAATTTGAAAATTTTTGGCCAGTAGTTGCACTAATGGACGGCCCTCATACTACATACAATAATTTCTATGCTGCCGTTGATTTGGATATGGCTCCTCTAGTTGATATTGGGATATCAGATTTCATAATCCAGGGTGATCCTGGTTTCGTTCAGGGTGATATAATTACTTTACAAACAACGGTTCAAAATAATGGTGTTGAATCATACTCTGAAGGAGGACAGGTTAGCATCTATTATCTAGAGGGTGTTGAAGAACAGTTAATCACTACTAATTCTTTGAATAATAATTTCGCACCTGGTTCAACTCAAACATTCACTGTAGATTTTGACACATCTTCAATAGAAATGTCTCCGTCTGGAACCTCTGTTTTCAGGGCAAGAATCTCAGATTTGGAAGGGGACAGAATTGCTAGTAATAATTATGCAGATGTTGCAGGGTTACATGATTTACCTCCTGTCCCTATTACTCCTACATCTGTTACTTCTCCTAATGTGGACAGAGGTAGCTCTATCCAATTTGAAGCTAGTGCGATTTCTAACGACTTAGTAGACACAATTGAATCAATGTACCCCACTCTACATTACTCTGAGGCAGATTCTAACTCTTGGGATGATACTTGGATTGAAGGACCAGAGATAATTGGAACAGGTGGTAATGCCAGATACTTATTCTCAATTAATACCGAATTGACTTCAGAAGTTGGCAATTATGATCTTAGAGTAATGTGGACGGATGCCGGTGGCCAAGATAGTGAATGGTTAATATCAGAGGACGCATTCATACTTCAGAACGCTCTACCTTCTATCTATTCAAGTAGTGATGATCAGTATTCTGGAATGCCTACAGTTAAAGTGGATACCGAAGAGAAAGTTTCCATAATTGGACTAATCAGTGATGCTGAAACACCTCTCCAACTCCTTGATATTTCAAGTAATGATAACGAGTTTCTGTCCTGGAATCCTGTTGACTTAGAGTTAACAGTTAAATTTACACAGGTTGTTAGAGACAGTCACGGAAATGCTCTACCACAGGGAATATACTTCAATGTTGATGATGGAGATGATATTAACTCGGGGCTAATCTTGTTCAATGTTATTGAAAATGGAGCCCCTCGATGGTCTCCCATTAATACTCAATCTTTTAACGAGGGAGGATATGGAAGTATCACATTTACAAATTATCTTTCTGACACTAATGATGCAGGAAATCCTGTACCTGTGGCAGATCTTTCTCTGTCGATAATTGATATATCTGACGAAACTTTAGTCGAAGCAAATTTGAATGGTCACTCCTTATCCGTGATTGCTTTGAATGAAGATGATTTCGGAATAGTAGATATTCTAATAAGGGCTAGTGATGGTGTAAAGTTTTCTGATACAGTAGTAACATTTCATGTACTGAATGTAAATGACGCTCCAAGAATTGATTTAACAGGAATTGAAGAAATCGATCTCCAAACTGGTGATTTTTATTCAGTAAACTTGTTAGATAGAATTTCAGACATTGATAATTCAGATGAAGAAATTTGGGTAGTTGTTGAGAATCAAGTTCCCGGGGCAACTCAGTGGAATCCTATAACTGGTGAATTAATCTTATCTTGGCAAGAACCTGGTATTCAAATTGTAAATGTAACTGCTGAAGATAGGCATGGTTTCTCCTCTAATTCAATAATTACGGTGAATGTTGTGGATGATTTGCCTTTAATCTGGAAACATGGTTCAAGTGGTGATTTTACGATTTCTGTAGATACAACCGATTATTTCACTAATCCTTCTGTTACTATTACTAATGTAGGCGTTCTCGAATTATCTGAAATTTCTGTATTCTGGGGTATTTGTAATTCTGTTACTGGAATATGCCATACCTCAGGTATTTCCCATAATCTGGGTCCATTTATTGTTAATCATATTAGTGGAGACGGATTAGGAGTTGGAGATTATATGACATTTACTGTTCGAGCTGTTGATCAAAATGGAATGGATAGAGTCACAGATGAAACATATAAAATTCACGCTACACTACCAGAGTTAGTCATTGAAGAAGAGACTAGTGGCGATGAAAAATCTTCTAGCATTACATTCTCTCCTTTAATGGTTACAGGAATCTTAATTTTCGTGATTCTTTCCATGTTAATTCTATCTCTCTCAACTGTCGCAATCTTGAGAAGGAAATATAAGCTTGCATTAGAATCACAGTATGAGTCTCATGCTCCTATTGAATTGATGGATAGGAAACCATCGAAAAATGTTTCTAGAAGTCTTCCACCGCCCCCTCCAATGGTGCCTAAATTACCTGAAAGTGGGTTGCCTGAGGGGTGGTCAATGGAACAATGGCATTACTATGGTGAAGAGTATATTCGTCGTCAAAAGTAAAATTTTTGCTAATGCTTCTATGACGCACCTTCAAGAAGGTCAGACTTACAGGACTAATCCCGAGGGAGTCACTTGTCAGACGTAGCAGATGAACCAATCACCGAAGAAAACCCTCTTGAGAGCTGGGAAGATGGTTCTGCTTTTGGTGTTGCAAAAGACAAAGATCCTGTTTGTAAGACGCCCGTTGAAGAATGGATTAAGAATGTTGAAATCACCTCAACTGCAGACGTACCAATTCCTAAGAATTTAGTCGATCAAGTAATTGGACAAGAAGCCGCCTCAATAGTAGTCAGAAAAGCTGCTGAGCAAAGAAGACATGTCATTATGGTCGGAGAACCTGGTACTGGCAAATCTATGTTAGCGCGTTCTATGACTGAATTCCTTCCCAAAGAGCAATTAGAAGATATTCTTGTTTACAGGAACCAAGATGATGAAAATGAACCTAAAGTAAGAACAGTTCCTGCTGGTAGAGGTTCAAGAATTATTTCTGAACGTAAAGCATTAATCAAGCAGCAAAGAGAAAGAACAAATCGTACATTATTATTCATAGTAATGATTGTCGGAGCAGCCTTAGTTTTAGCAACTCTTTCCAGCGGAGAGATATTGACACTAATTTTTGGTTCATTCTTGTTAATTTTCGGTTATTTCTTCTTACGGGGTAGGTTGACTGCTGGAGATGAGGGAAATATACCAAAGCTTCTAGTTAAACATGAGCGGAATGAGGAACCTCCATTCATCGATGCTACGGGGACTCTTGCTGGTGCTCTGCTAGGAGATGTAAGGCATGACCCATTCCAGTCGGGCGCGGATTTGGCTACTCCTGCACATGAAAGAGTTGAGCCAGGTGCAGTTCACCGTGCTAACAAAGGAGTACTCTACATAGATGAAATTAGAATGCTAAGGATGGAAGAACAGCAAGCTTTACTGGTTGCTATGCAGGAAAAGGCACTTTCAATTTCTGGACGTTCAGAGCGCTCATCAGGTGCGTTGACTAAATCAGAACCAGTCCCTACAGATTTCATATTAATCGCTGCAGGTAACTTGGATAGTATTCAGAACATGCACCCAGCTCTTAGAAGTAGGATCAGAGGATATGGGTATGAAGTGTATGTTAATACCGATATGCCTGATACTGAAAGAAATCGCCGTAGATTAATTCGGTTCGTATCTCAAGAAGTTGTTAATGAGAGGAAGAAAACTTCAGGTAAACCTATTCCTCATTTTGATATTGAATCTATCGGATTAATTTTGAAGGAAGCCCAGAGACGTAGTGGACGGAGAGGTAGGTTATCGCTTAGATTACGTGAACTAGGTGGATTAATTCGAATTGCTGGAGATTTAGCGGTGGAAGAAAATGCAGAAATTACTACTGCTTCTCATGTCATTAGGGCCAGAGCAATTGCGAAACCACTTGAGCAACAAGTTGCAGATAGATATTTGGAAAGGCAGGCAGATTATTCAATGATTGTGAATAAAGGTGAAAGAATTGGTAGAGTAAATGGATTAGCTGTTTTAGGTGCCGATTCAGGACTTTCTGATTATTCTGGTGTAGTACTTCCTGTAGAAGCTATGGTAACTGCAGCACATGGTAGATCTGGACAAGTAATTGCTACTGGCGGCTTATCAGATTTAGCCAAAGAATCTGTTACAAATATTAGTGCGGTTGTGAAAAAATTAACTGGAAATGATATCAAGGATTTCGATGTTCATGTTCAATTCCCAGGCACACACAATGTCGACGGCGATAGCGCATCGATTACCATGGCCACTGCTATCATTAGTGCATTCGAAGGTTTACCTATTGAGCAGAATCTTGCAATGACTGGCTCACTTTCAATCAGAGGTGAAGTACTCCCAATAGGTGGTGTCTCTGCTAAAATAGAAGCCGCTGCTAAATCAGGTATCGAGACTATCATAATTCCTCGATCAAATATGCAAGATGTATTAATTGATGAGAGATATGAATCTATGGTAAATGTAATTCCAGTAGACTCGCTAGACGAGGTTCTAAAACATGCTCTTGTTGGTTCAGAAGACAAAGTATCTTTGGTAGAAAGATTAGCACTTGTTATTGATACTATCTCTAATAGTGCTGACACTCAACCTTCTGCCTAAATTCTCCCTCAAAACTAAGTATAGAAACTGTACGGTTGTATTATGGGCGATGACCAGAGTAAGAGTTCTCCAATGGGAATTTTATTCTTAGTTGTTCTAATTGATATGTTGGGATTTACTATTGTAATTCCATTCCTCACTTATTTCGTTCAAGATTTAGCCTCTGCTGAAGGGATTATTGATATTGGGAGGAGAGATTTATGGGTTGGAATTGTCATTTCATGTTATTCATTGGCTCAATTCATTTTTACACCAATCCTTGGGTCGCTAAGTGATAGTTATGGTAGGCGACCAATAATAATATTTGGTCTAATTTCTAATTCAATTTTCTTCATAGTCTTTGGTCTCTCTCAGAGTCTTTCTATGGCTCTAGTGGCTCGTTTCTTAGCAGGAGCTGGTAATGGGAATATTGCAGTAGCAAGAGCATATATTGGTGACATAAGCAAACCCGGTGAAATATCTAGAAGAATGGGGATGATAGGTGCAGCCTTCGGTCTCGGATTTATGATAGGCCCTTTTATCGGAGGGCTACTCTCAGATCCCGCAATAAGTATTGGAGGAATTTTTGATACTACATTCTGGGAAAAATATCCTTATTTATTGCCGTGTATATTTTCAAGTATTCTCTCTATGATATCCTTATTTTTAGCTATTATATGGCTTCCAGAGAGTCTTTCTAAGAATTCTAGGAATAACAAAATAGATTCCCCTTTGAAGGAAATAAAAAATATTTTTGATAACTTGATTAATGTATTGAAGTTTTCTCAGATTTCTACACTCATTTTGGCTAATTTCTTATTCATGTTTGGATTTAGTATGATGCATGGTACTTTCATACTTTTTACAGCAATGGAAGTTGAGAATGGCGGACTTGGATTTACAGAAATGCAAAATGGATGGGTTTTTGCTTTTATAGGTGTTATTGGAGTAATTATTCAAGGTGGCCTTATTGGTAAATTAACTGATAGATTTAGTATGAAAAATTTAATGATATTTGGAACTCTACTTTGTGGTTTAGGAATTGCAAGTTTACCCTATGTTCCTCCAAATACTAGTTGGCTAATTTTCCTTGGTGCAGCAGCATTAGCTATTGGTAATGCACTTTTTTCTCCTACACAATCATCTTTACTCACTTTTGCAACTAATGATTCAGGATATGAATTAGGTGCAGTAATGGGTGCTCAAGAAGGATATAGTGCATTAGCGAGAATAATTGGCCCCCTATTAGCAGCATATATTTGGTCCGAGACTGTTGAAGGAATTGGTTTATGGACTTACCATACCTGTTTCAGAGTGGCAGGATTAATATTTATCATTGCCCTAATTTTACAATTAAAAATTAAAATTAATTCACAAATTGAAGGAGGAGTATAAATTGGCAATTCCCGCTGTAATCGCTCATGGAGGAGCAGGTCCTGGACCATCACGTCAAGAAAATCTTGAAGTTGCAATCAATAAAGCTTCAGAGATACTTGTTGCAGGAGGGAATGCAATTGATGCCGCAGTGCAGGCATGTATGATTTTAGAAGACGATCCTGTTTTTAATGCAGGAACAGGTAGTGTAATGCGTACTGATGGATCTGTATTGACAGACGCTTCTATTCAGACTAGTGACGGTAAAATAGGCTTCGTTATTGCTATGGAAGATACTCCTAATCCTATTTTAGTTGCAGCTGATTTGCTAAATGAAGAGATAAATGGCTTAACTTCTGAAGGTGCTAGAATGTGGGCGGATAATAATGGCCATATTAAGAGGAAAGTGATTGGTGTCCCTCCGAAGGGTCAAATTGGCGATACAAATAAGCAAATAACAGGAGATACCGTTGGTGTGATTACCAGAGATACTACAGGAATGATCGTAGTAGCGACGAGTACCGGAGGATGTAGTTTCAGACCTCCGGGAAGAGTTGGAGATGTTCCATTACCTGGTTCCGGTTTTTGGGCTGAAGAAGGCCTAGCAGTAGCTGCTACAGGAATTGGCGAGGCTATTACTAGAGCTCTATTAAGTTACAAAGTCTTTGAAAAAATAAAAGTTGGTAAATATTCTTTGGAAGAATCAATGAATTGGGGGATCAATAAACTAATTTCGTCTAAAGATTCTGTCGGATTAATAGCATTAGGGCCCTCTGGCCCAGGTTTAGGCGTTTCAAATACTGATATGCCATGGGCTACATGGGAACAGGAATCCTCTGAATAAACATACCAATCTAGGGATGTGCTTAAGGACATGTCATTTGTCGGCGACTCGGTGGTAATGTGTCAGACATCGAATCCCGCATCCAACAGATTGCATCTGTATTGAGTCAACTTGATGACTCTCAAGTTCCCCGGAATATACGTACTACTGCAAAAGAATCTGTAGATAAGTGGCTATTGAATAAAAATAAAGAAATGGATTTGAGGCTAGGAATGACTGCATCAATGCTTGATGATATTTTTAATGATCCAAATTTACCTCTACATTTCGGGCCCTTATGCCTTCAAATTCAGACCGCAATAGAGACTCTTCTAGCGGAAGCACGTCGCAAATAATAAGATTCCTCAAATTTTTTGTTAAGATTTAACAAATATTAGAAGTAATTAATCAAGTACTTCGACGCTCAGCAGCTTTAGGCCTTAGTTTAGTGTAACCACACTTTCTACATGCTCTAGGTTTTGTTCCACGATGCGTTGCAGAACATTTCATACATATCCATTTCTGGAGAAGACGTGCTTCTGCTACACTGTGACGTTGAGCCATACAGAGCCTCCGAAATGCCTACCCTTCATAATCGCTTTGCTAGTAATTTTATGGTTTTCTCGAACGCTTTTTCAAGATTCTTAGACCGAACTATTCATTCGCCTTCGGCTAAGCCGAGACCTTGTGCCAGCGAATATTGTGTTAGGAGCCCAGTGGGGAGATGAAGGAAAAGGTAAGGCTATTGATCAACTAGCACCCAACTCTACATGGGCTGTAAGATTTCAGGGAGGTAATAACGCAGGTCATACGATAGTTCTGGGAGATACAACTTTGAAACTGCATCAGATACCTTCCGGTGTTACTTCAATGGAATGTAATTTAGTACTCGGAGACGGAATGGTAATAGATCCCTGGGTCCTTGAAGAAGAACTTGATAGATGGTATTCTCTAACAGAGGAAAGACCAGAAGGTAAACGGTTATTCATTAGCGAAAGAGCTTCTGTGATTTTACCATTCCACAGACTATATGATTCTGCAGACAAAGTTGTTGGTACAACAGGTAGAGGAATTGGCCCCGCATATCGTGATAGAATCGAAAGAGTAGGTATTCGTTTTTGTGATATTAATAATGTAATTAATGATGCAAGTAAAATATCAGAAACAGTTTCTCGAATGAATAAGCAATTAGATTCAGTTAATGTCTCAGATAGAATAACTTCCGAATCACTAATCTCAGACTTGGAATGGATTTTGGCAAGGTATTCTGATGCAATCAAACCTACAGGATTAATGATTGATTTCGCATTACAAAATGGTGAAAGAGTTCTTCTTGAAGGTGCTCAAGGCGCTATGTTAGATATAGATCAGGGCACATATCCTTTTGTCACCTCTTCAGTAACTAGTCGTGCCAATGCAACTCATGGTGCAGGAATTCATCCAGGTCACATTGAACAATGTTTTGGAATTACTAAGGCCTATACTACGAGAGTAGGAAATGGCCCATTTCCTTCTGAATTATCTCTAGATGAAGGTCCTGGCCAACATATGGCCCAGGTGGGTCATGAATTTGGAACTACTACTGGACGCCCTAGGAGAACTGGGTGGTTAGATATGGTTGCTTTGAAAGATTCTCACAGATTCAATGGATACACAGGATTAGTAGTTACAAAATTAGATGTGCTAGGAGGTCTTGATGAAATTAAGATTTGTATTGGGTATGATTTTGATGGCAAGATTATCAAGTACTTTCCAACAACTTCTGAGGAAGTGGCTAGGTGTAAGCCGATTTATGAAACCCATGAAGGATTCCCTGCATTATCTGATGAAGAATGGATTTCGATGGCAGAAAAATCTCGTTCNGAAGGAATTGGTTACGATGCAATGCCTGAAAAAGTCAGGAATATAGTNGATAGAATTGAACTATTATCTGGAGTTCCAGTNGTTAGTGTCGGAGTCGGACCAGATAGAAAGGCATCAATTGCAAAGGTCGATGGNCCATTCGACGTACCTGCCGAAGAGGTAACGTTCTAATTGTGAGGTCTTTTGGCAGAGTCATGGGATTCAAGTCCAGAGCTAAGAAGAAACAAAAATTAGCTTCAGCGGCTAAAGGTCCTTCCAAAAAAGAGAAAGAAGAATATTCAGGAGAAATCCGCTGCGATGTTGCTGGATGTGGTAATTGGGCCGATAAGAAGATTGGTGGTCGTAAATTGGCATTTGATAGAGCTGCAGATGTATGGGGGGAAGACGGTCTTCTAGGAAACTCTAGAAGAGTTACTGTTTGCAAATCCTGCTACAGAGAATGGAAAAAGGCAAAGAAAGACGACCTCAATGAATGGAGTTAAACTTCTAGCATTACTTTAGTAATGATAAAATGCATTATCTAGCAGCGTAGTAATATGACTCATCCAGTTAACGAACCTATTCTCGGATATTCTCCTGGAAGTGAAGAGAGAATTGAAATCCAAGCAGAACTTGATAGACAAATGAATGAGATTATCGAGATACCTTGTATAATTAATGGTAAAGAAGTATTTACTGGAAATATTGCTACTCAGGTAATTCCTCATAACCATAGTCACATAATTGCAAGAGTCCATTTGGCAGGTAGAGATGAGATGGAAAATGCCTGCAAAGCAGCAGTTGATGCGCAACAAAATTGGATAGAGATAGGTCTAGAATCTAGGTGTGAAATTTTTGAGAAGTGTGCGGATTTATTAGCTGGTGAATGGAGAATGAAAGTCAATGCTTCTACAATGCTCAATCAATCAAAGACAGTATTCCAAGCAGAAATAGATTCAGCCTGTGAGTTAATTGATTTCTGGCGTTTTAATTGCTATTATGCAAGAAATTTCCATGATGATTTCCAACCATTAGTTTCTCCCCCAGGTGTCAAAAACTCTACAGAAATTCGACCATTAGAGGGTTTTGTTCTTTCAATAACACCATTTAATTTCACTAGTATCGCTGCCAATCTCCCAAGTGCTCCCGCAATTGTTGGATGTACTTCTGTCTGGAAGCCAAGTAGAAATTCATACTTATCCAATTACGTCCTTATGCAGTTAATGATGGAAGCAGGATTACCAGATGGTGTGATAAATTTCCTGCCGGGTTCTGGTGCCGAAATCACTGAGGTTGCTTTGGCGAATCCTGATTTTGCTGGTTTACATTTCACAGGATCAACTGCGACTTTCCAAGGACTTTGGCAAGAAATAGGTCTCGCCTT